>JAABUP010003228.1_pt1 | contig 29162 bp, 32 predicted proteins | sample 5559201 | NCBI WGS metagenome assembly JAABUP01 (sample SAMN10711887, study PRJNA513373) | rock metagenome | isolation source: Antarctica rocks | place: Antarctica | reverse complement strand
GGTGGGCCTCCACTTCATCATCACCGACGAACCGCAAAGAATCAGTGAGACCGCAAACCCATTACGAGATCTTCCCGCGAACTCTACCTTCAGGTCCACCCCCAGGCGGGCCCTTTGCCATAAACACACGGCAGTTGCGGAAAGAGTTTTTACAATTACAAGCTAAAGCACACCCGGATCGGCATTGGGGCAAGGATAAGGCGCGGGCAGAGGGTGCGTCTGCACGGATAAACGAAGCCTATAAAACACTACAAAATCCACTGTTGAGGGCACAATACCTGCTGTCGTTACGAGGCATTGACGTTGCCGAGGATGAGACGGCAAGGGTGGAAGACCCCGAACTGTTGATGGGAGTGCTGGAGACGAGGGAGAATATCGAGGGGGCGGAGGAAGAGGTAGAGCTTGCGCCTATGAAGGAGACCAATGATGCGAGGATTGAGGAGAGTGTCAAGACGCTGGACGCGGCATTCAAGGCGGATGATCTGGACGCTGCGAAGATGGAGGCTGTAAAGTTAAGGTACTGGGTCAATATCAAAGAGAGCTTAGATGCGTGGGAGAAGGGCAAGCCCGTTGTTCTGGTCCACTAGGTGCCCAAAGGGAAGGCGTCCTTATGCGGCAGATACTCACAGGGTGCCAACCCCGAATTTGTTGGGCGCCATTGATGGTCGAGCTTCAGTCTGCGCTTTGCACCAAATGGAACAGGGCATAGCGTTGGTGTACGTAGAATACGTGGACATCTACCTTATACTTGCGGATCACCGCTTTGACGATGTGAATGTGTGTGAAACTTGATCTTATCTCAGCCATCTTTCTGGGACCTGATCTGCGTAAATTTTTAGAATTCTTCTGTAGATAGGTATGTCATAATTTGAGGGTTACATACAGTAGCTTCTTCATCCCGGAGCTCGTTTATACAGAACACTTGTCCCCTGTGAAGTCCAGCAACACCCGCAGCGATCCACAGCTGCGGGCCATCTCATGCATGGCATAATGAAGAGGGCTTTTGCGCTGTTAATCATAACTTCTCTCGCGCTCGCAAGTCAGAATGTCTTCAGCGTATACGATGACATTCTAGCGTTCCCTCAGGTAGGTCTATTCCCCGAATTCCTGAGAGGTAACTTGGACTAAAGATAGTCTTTCCTGGCAGTACGAGATCGTCTTCTTGGACAGCTACATATCAGATACAGATGCCGAGTCACGGCTAGCATACGCCGCCTCAAGTTCCTCCGCGAGATCGAAGGCAACATCTTCGGCTGGGCAAGAGCCACGACCGCCGGAGGACAGCGTAGGGGAGCTTTCTCAGCTACGGCATGACGAGCACAGCTACGCACAGGCGGATGAGGATCGTAGCTTCGACGATGCCGCTGACGACTACGAACCAATGATCTTGAACGGCAAGCGGTACCTGTGCGCCATCCCGATCGTAGAAACACCGGTCAAGAACGAAACGTCGGAAGCGGCCGCGCGGGCAGAAGAAGAGATAGAGCTAGCGCGGGCCACGGTCCGAGGCTGGGAATTACTGAAGGATATGGAGGGTCATTGCATGTATTTCATCTCGGGATGGTGGTCGTACTCGTTCTGCTACAACACCCACGTCAAACAATTCCACCAACTGCCCCCGGGGAAGGGAGCTCCCATCTACCCTCCCACCGAAGATCCGACGACGCCATCGTACGTGCTGGGGAGGTTTGGCATCTCGCGCGACAACCAGGCGGAGCGCGAGCAGACGCGGGCGGGAATCTCAGATGGGCAGGGGGGTTTGGAGGTTGCGGAATTGCAGGCAAAGGGCGAGATGAGGTATCTAGTGCAGAAACTCGGAGGGGGCACGACCTGCGATCTCACGGGCAAAGAGCGAAGGGTGGAAGTCCAGGTACTATGACGTGTAGCTTTGGGACCCGGAGACACTAACGTTGTATCCCCCACAGTTCCACTGCCATTCCCAATCGGCCGACAGGATAGGCTGGATCAAAGAGATAACGACATGCTCCTATCTCATGGTCATCTACACGCCCCGCCTCTGCAACGACGTCGCGTTCCTCCCTCCTCGAGAGAACAAAGCCAACCCCATCGCCTGCCGAGAAGTTGTGCCGTCACAAGACATCCCCGCCTGGGAAGCCCGAAAAGCCAGCGAAGCCGAGCGCAAGCTTCTCCAGCCGGCCGGAGAAAAGCGGCCAGTAGTTGGTGGAGTGGAAGTCGGAGCGATGCTGAAAGTCGGCAAAGAGGGCCGGCGGATAGAGAGCGGTCAAGTTGCGGGCGGTGGGGTGAAAGTAGACGTGGTGGCCAAGAGTGAAGGCGGGGCCAACGGAGGCAAGGTACAGAGGCTCTCGAACGAGGACCTGAAGAAGCTAGACGTCAATCCGGAGACGGTGGATAGGTCAAGGAAAGAACTGCAGGAGCTGGCGGGGGATAAGGCGTGGAAGTTGGAGGTGGTTGATGCGCCTAATGGGGTCCATGAGTTGCGTGGGATCGTAGATGGTGATGCCAATGACGGTGAACAGGCGGACGGTTCGAAGGAGGGAGAAGCAGACGGGGAGGGAGAGGACGAGGCGCGGTATGAAGGGGATGGTAGTGAAGAGGAATACAAGGAGGAGCTGTGACCAAACCACATAGTCATCTTTGCATTTAAATGGTTGATTCGCACAAGTCTGACGCAGCGGAAGTCGACATCCGCGGCCTTCGCAAAGGTGTGCACACATTCTCAAATCATCCACATCCTCCGCAACATCCAACAAGCAGCCCGGCAGAAATTCTGATCGGCCGTTCGGATCTGAAACCTGCAGAACACGACACCCCTGCCTGCCCTTTCCGAGTATACCCAATGGCTCCCACCAAGTCATCTCGGCTCATACGCCTTCCGTCTCGACATCTCCATCACCCATTTCTCATGCCCATTCATGAATCCAAACCAAACCAAACCATACAACACGCCAGACTTCGACATTCCCTCCATCGGTTTTCTCACCGTGAATCCGCGGACCGCCGTAAGAGTCCATCTCTCCCCCTTCTCATCTACAATTTCCCCCCGAGACGCATGTTCATCCTCAGCGGTAGACTGACTTCTTCACCTCGAGAAAATCCACGCAGGATTGAACCCCTGATAGTGTATGTTACAACTTTCGTACCGTGAGAGTGGTGGTTGCCGGGTACACCACGGATCGCATATGTAGAATCTTGTCGAGGATACGGATGGAAGGGTTGCAGATCGATAGCTTTCACTACGACGGAGTTTTGGGGATTTGGAGAATTAATGGAGGAGGGTCGGTCTTGGTGGCAGGGGAGTTTGATTGACGGGGCGGAATAGAATGTGGTGAGATGAAGTTGGGACTTTAGGTTAAGCACAGGCATACAGTAGAGGATGCGACAGATATCATTTGGTCCGTAGAACGGGCGAGGAGCAGAACAGGGGTATTCGGTACACTTTCCTTGCTGCGAAAATCTATCTACATGTTATTCCAAGTGCTCGACAGCCGAAGCCCACCACGATAAGAGGAGAAGGTCATTAGACGTCTGACTGCCCATTCCTTCCGCGAAAAGTGAACACTCACTTCCCTGTTGTTTCCGATACTCTGAAAACACGGCTTCGACCCCCCAGGAAGAATGCTCAAGCTACACTATCCAGTGCTGCCGACTTCCCTATATCATCTCCTCCCTCTTCTCTCGTCGTCCTTTTCTTTCGTCGTCCTCGTTTCTTCATCTGCTTGTCATGATTTTCCTGATTGGCCTTCTCGTCCGCGGTGTTCGATGGATGTTGATTCAGCACGGCTTCTTTGCGCAGCTTCGGTGGGTCATAAGTAACCCCGCCATTCACGCCAGGCTAGCTCGACCGCGTTGGATTGAGGGGGTTTCAATCTTGGAGGATCGTCAGGACCGTTGCCGTTCCAGTTGGGCTGTTTGGACCTCAGGGGGTCGACAAGGTTCAGTCTTGACGGCTCATAGATGACATTTCCATTGACGCCAGGTTGTCTGAGATTTATCAAGTCAACGTGGTGGAAGCCTGGTGTGGTAGTACTTGGAGATCGGTGGGTTGTCGATCGCAGGGCCCGCAATGACGATAGGACCGTAACGCTCCCTATAAGAGGCCGCCTTCCGGATCTCGACATCGGCCACTTTTGCACATTCGACAGTTACTCCCCCTGGCACGCTATTAGATTATCCTTCAAGAACTTCAAGAGTCTCCCGGTCAGGGCTGCCGGCTTCGGTGGGATCCCCGCCGCAACTTCCCGACAGCACCTAAGTGGGACCTCATTCGAGGGTGTTTGACAGAAACGCCAGGCACGGCGACAAGGCCTCCCGGTGGTAGCGATTGCGTGTTCTTCGAAAGCTCGACATAACCTGCAGTTCTGATTTAAGCTTCGAATGGACACAAATAGTTGGTGTCCGGTGAATGAGAAAGGACAAGTGCAGTAGATGAGGTGAGGCTGGGAAGCTCGAATCAGGATAGCACTTATCCCAGCTCATTATTACATCGCTAAGATGTTGGTGGGCGCACCAAATGAGTACAGCTCCAGCTTTGCCATCAGTGACCGCCACTGGCGATCTCCACTGGTACCCGATCCCCGGCAACATCTTCGTGAGCCTGATTGTTTTGGTTGTCGCTTTCGTCTCCCCGTCCCTTGGACCTTTTTGGAAGCCTCCGAAATGATCAATGCAGCTTCACGTGCTATAGCGTCGGAGAGACGGGGTCATCGACAGCGAACTCGTCGGCACACAAGAAAGAAGTGCCATCTGCGCAGAGGGACCTGAGAAGGAGTGAACGGTAGGAACCCGCTCGTAACCGCAAGGAAGTTGGCCGAGCCAAAAGAAAAATGGCAAATCATCCACATCTTTGCAGCACAACCAGGGGGGTAAGACGCTCGCCAACCTCCTCGGATCTGTTCCCTTCTGGCACGACCAGCCAGGCTTTCCTGAAGCTCCTCGAAAGCACTTTCACACATCTTTTGAATTGCTCTAACATCGGTCAGCGATGAGAAAGGGCATCGTGACTTGCGTTTAGACCTGGCAGGGACCTCCCTAGCAACTTCACCGTCAATATCCTGTCTCGGCCTGTCAGCTGAAGCAACCCTGGTTCTTCTTCGGCGTTGTTCGCGGAACGAAGGTCGCCCCTATGTTAGCCAAGCCAACGGATGCTTGGTACGTTGATATAGGCATTCTCATGAGCAAGCTTAACGGAGCCCGCTGGTATAACCCTGCCTGTGCATGGAGGCTTGAACCGAGTACTCCTTTGCTATCAGACGCTGTGGCTGCGTAGCGTCATGTGCACATGTGCCAGATAGACTAGTGTGGCGGCAATAGTGATAAAGCCACTCTTAGATGTCGCTGTTGCAATACGGTTTGCCTCCTTTAGACGAGGCTGTTTGGACTCTTTCGCAGGGGTTGTCAATGTATCAATATGACTCTTCCGATGAGAAAGCGAGGCGATTTCGCTACCTCTGTCAAAGTCAGCGATTAAGGAGGGGGAAAAGAGGAGATAGGGGTTGGTTTGCACAGAGGAGTCGATCAAAGGAGCAACGATCTCGGTGTAGGTGAGCGGCTGCGTAAAGATTCGCTTGACTGAAACGTTCCGTTGAGTGTAGATAGAAGCCTCTGCAGCTTGAAGGTCATGATGAGTACGGTGATGGCGCTCGAGGGAGGACCCTTGGCCGAAGCAGTGCTGTGCTTACTTAAAAATAAGACAATTAAATACTTCTTAGTATAATAGATAAGGTTTTCTGTTATTAACATTATGTGTATATGTATCTGTAATCAGATTGTGTTTTAGAACCAAAGACAATTAAAAGACTTCTTATATTCAGTGTTTATTGTCAGAAAATTGATTATACTACTTGTGTATGATCAGTTTCTTACTACACTGGTTGAAGAAAAAGAATTTCCATGACGAAGATGTGTCACTGTCTTGTTAAGACAAGGTGCTGAATGTTGATCACCGATGTTATGAGAACAATAAGAAAGTTGAACTTGCAGAAGCTTGTGCCTTCAATGTGCTTAATTCAAGGCCCTAAGACTTGTGGCTTTTGAGGGGAGTGGTCAAGCCATGCACGGATGCCTGTGCGATGACACTTATTCTCAATGTTTGCCGAATTAGAGGGATAGCGCAGCTTCCTTTCTGTACTATTCTTCCGCGAGTCTTCCATGAGATTTAGGGCAGATCGGTGATCAAAATCTCTCACATCCTTCTTCACACCATGATTGACAAGAAATCTGGCAACTGCTCCTCTAGCGTGCCGCTTCCATAAGAGGAGTTCGACCTCTATCATTTGCTGTATTTAAATGAGCGCCATGAGAATGTAGGAGTCAAACAATCTTCATATGCCCCTCCGTGGATGTCACAGCCAAAGCTGCATTACCCTTTTCGTCTTTCCCAAAGATCATCTTGTCTCTTTGTTCGTTCTGTATTTGTTCTAGAACGCGCTCAGGCTTTTTGACGTCATTCGATACACACAAAGCTGGAAATCAATACGTTTCCTTGGTGTTCTGCTGGTCTGGATTCAACCCTGCTTGTAGATCTTTTGCCAGCTCGTCAGCCTCATCTTCGTTATTCGCCTCGCCAAGATCTAATCCCACGGTTTTTAATCTCCCATTCTTCCTATCAACCTCGAACGAAAGACCTTTAACTTCTGGCTCATGGCTGGTGGGGAAAATGATGCGGTATCTGGTGCTATATCCGAGAATTGGCGGGTAGCAATGAGACAATCTCGTACCGGCGGAATAAGAATGTGAGATATCGATGCCATGATTGTGCACATGTTCGCAACAAGGGCACAAGACAGAAACATCGCGACTGCTCCACCATACAGCTATGGCTGCAGGCAGATCTTCACGCTCGGACATCGATCGCGGACCGAGGCGCTATTCTTGATTCCGCCAAGTGGTTGTGGTTGCTAAAATAATTCTCAAGGACGAAGGAATCGTTGAGGAGGGGTCGTGGAGGAGGGGTCGCGGAAGAGGGAGGGAAGGAGATCCACGAAGAGTGTGAGAGTGGGGAAACCCAAAGATTACGGATACGGGCCACGTGCAACAGAAATACTGTCATTGATGGCCATGGTTGACCGGTCGTAGATTCCCGAAATGCCCACATGCGCCGTGTCAGGTTGCCTTTTCGGAAGACTTTTGACAAAGCTGCTAAAATAACTTTACAGCAAGCCCTAAAACGCTGAAAAAAGAAGCGGGTTGATTGAGGGAGGGGAAAAGTGATGACTGTGATTTAATACCAGACGGTATGCAAAGCTGGCGGGAGTTGCGGTATAGGCCAGAAATGCGGGATAGCACCAACGAAGTCCCAAGGGTTGCGGAGAATGACGCGTTCCGCACCGTTCATGGCCCACGCCGAGTAATAATTATTTTCCACCAGAGGATCTTTTGCTGGGGTCTTGGTTGTCAAACCCTTCACTGGCAGCTCTAAGATACGGCTGCGCCATGCTCGAGCGGAGTCCTCCACGCGCATGTAAGATTGTTGCAACAACTTTCTCATCGCCTGGGCGGCCCGCAAGTGCAAATGATCCCTGATCCTTACCACGCCTCGCGTCGCGAGCGTCGAGTTTGAGGTGCCGTGAGGCAGAGTGCGATCCTGTAGCAGGTGGGAATACTGTAGGCTTCGTGGCAGGCTTCCTTACGTTGACTACAGCTTCGAGGTTGCAACGCTCTCTCCCACGCTCAAAAACTGCAGGAGCGCGGTCCATGGTAGCTGTAGGCGTGAAAGCAAGCTCATCATCGCTATTTTCATCCTGAGATATAGCATAACCTCACTGTTGCCCTTGCCCTTGCCCCTTACCCACCACGGCCTCTTCGCCCTCCAAGCTGTCCTCATCCCTGCGCACCCCCCAACCACAAGATCCACCTATTTCTCTTTCCTGTGTGATCAGATTGTAGTTACTCTCCTCCTGTACACCCTCATTTTGTGATGAGTCTCTCAGCTTCGTGGCGGTAGCTTTTCTTGATCAAAACACATCAGAATCTCAAAGAAGGTGACGAACGTTAAGGGGAGCAAGGTTGCCACAATGATCCGATGCGGCAAAGGATATTCTGATAGCGATATCAGTGTTTTTCCTTACAACTTCCTACCAGAATCTGGCTCTCATCTTCCACAGAGGGCTGCCTCATCATGGATGACGACGGATAACGACATCAAGCTCATCAAGGTAGGCAGCAGAGCCACAGTCCTGTTGATTTCCCAACAACTGACTGAATGTCTGTACCACGCAGGTAACAGTATTTAGTGATGATTTCAAACGACTTTAGAGAGCGTAAAGAGAATGTAAGAAAGAATCTGAGATAGTTTAGAAGTATAATTCATACCAACTTTAGACTTATGGGCGTTCCCAAACTATATCGCGCTGTGTGGGGTTGTTGCTCACTTTTGACTGAGGATCTTGTTATCAGGTCGATTCTAATTGATCTTCGACGAATAGAAGGTTCTTACTCACAACGGATTGAGTCTTTCCAAACAAGTATGTCAGCAGCCGGGTGTGGAAAAGGCACGATTTAGCCAGACAGATACACCCGTTAAGCCTCTCAGCGCAGTGTAATCTGTGGTTTCTTCACACCTAGTACCGGTCCCGAAATAGACATCTGGATTTGGACAGGAGTATGAGAATGCGTCAATGACAATGCCTCTCGGTGTCAAGACCTCTTCACGGAAGTCTCGCTCGCGAGGAGTGATGTAATTTTCTTGCTTTCCGTCGTTTCTGTTGTTCGCGTATCTGACGCTGATGATAAGCTGTTCAATCCAGGGATTGTAGATGTAGATCGCAGATCGCCGGAGCTGATGCTCTGGGGCGTGCTTATCATTTCATTGGTGTTCAATGGCCGACTGCCAGCAGCTTGTATCCTTTGCGACGGTTCCTTTGCAACGACAATTTTCGGAGGCATCACATTGAACTTTTCGTGCTCTACCTCTTGCCTCAGGGTTTGTATTTGTGCGGGATCTGTCGCTGGGATTTGGTCTTGAAGTAGTTTGGGTTGCAGCGCGGCGCGTTGAATGGCAGAGCCAGCCTCAAAACTTAGCCCGCGTCCTACCAATCTCCTTCTTCGCCTCCTCCCTCAAAATCCGCTTCAAGATCTTCCCAGACGCGTTCTTCGGAATCGCATTCACAAACCTCACACCCCCCTCCAGCCTCTTGAACTTCGCCAACCTCCGTCCCACCAATTCCTTTACCCCCTCCTCCGTCAGCTTCGCCGGATCTGACCCCGGCCTCCTCACCACATACGCCCTCGGCAGCTCCGACTCCACCTCATGCGACTGCACCCCAATAACAGCCGCATCGACGATGTCAGGATGGCCCAGTAGGGCCGCTTCGATCTCGGGTGGTGCGACTTGGAAGCCGCGGACTTTGATGAGCTCCTTCTTCCGGTCGACGATGTACCAAAGCTTGTTTTTGGAAGAGCAGTAGCCGATGTCGCCGGTGTGATAGAAGCCGTCAGCGTCGAAGGAAGTTTTGTTGGCTTCGGGGTTCTCGAAATATCCTGGGATTACAGTTGGTCCTCGGATGCAGATCTCACCTTCTACGTCGTAGGCGCTGATGTCCTTGCCGTTCTCGTCTACGAGTCTATTTGCGGTGATCAGTCAGGGCGCGCACCGTATTGTCTATCAAGTCAGAGACAACAAAGCGGAATCAGTGTTTAAAGAGCATCGACGTGCCATGGAAAGACAAAACAGACTCGCTTGTTGCAGGTGCAAATCTTGAGACATAGCTGTCAGGCTGTGGCTAGGAGACTTACTTCGCATCCAGATTTGGCAGAAATCTTCCCACACTGCCCGTGTCATCATCTTCGGGATATGAGAACATTGTCGCGATGCAAGTGGCCTCAGTCTACATCAAAGACACGTCAACTTCGGCATCTTCGAGACTTTGCGTCATACAAGAAAGAACCACATACCATTCCCCAAACCTGCGTGAAAGGCTTGCCCTCCCCCAACAGGGCGCGAAACCGCGCCTGTGGCTCTTTCCCCAATGGTGCAGCTCCAACTAATCCAGTCTTCGATGACTTCATGGAATACTTCTTTGAAAACGGTGAATTCATGATGGCAACGACCATGGGCGGCACCATAAATGCGTCCGTTACCCCGTACTTCTCGTAACATTGCAGATATTTCTCCAGGTCGAACCTTCGCATGATGTGTGTCTTAGACCCCGTTTTCAAGGCGCTGGTAAATGCTCTCGGAGCTACTGCCGCATGGAACATTGGCAGGGCGTAGAGATTCACGATCTGCATTTCACATTCTGGTCAGCTCCATATGGCAGCTCGGTAGGAATCAGCATGACGCTATTTGGAGTAGAACTGTTTGCCATGTTCGCACCTCATACGACCTCTTATTGGGCCCCTCTAGAGTCAGCTCATGCTGCGCGACGAGGTTGTGATGGCTATTGCACGCCGCCTTCGGCAAGCCCGTGGTTCCCGAACTGAAGAACCTCGCCGCGATTGTACTCTCGCTCGTCTCCAAATCATCAAACCTCGCCCAGTCCTCCTCCCCATGGCCCAGTAAATCTTCCCAGCTCTTAAACCCTTGTGGCATCTTTTGCTCCACCAGTGGATGGAATATCCACAGCTTCTCGTCTGCCACAACATTGCAAGTTTTGGCAGCTGCAAGCATCGGCTCCAGGAGTTCTGGCTCCGTGATGATGAATTTAGCTTTCGCAGTGTTGATATGGTGGGTCAATTCATATTGGGTGTAGGCGGGGTTTGTGCCGGCGAAGATACCGCCTGCGGCGATGATGCCGAGGATGAGAATTGGATAGTATATGTCGTTGAAGGAGTGGATGCAGACGCAGTCGCCAGGTTGGAGACCGGCACGGTGGAAACCGGCGACAAGTCGGCGGACAAGGGTGCGGGCTTGATTTAGGGAGACGGAGCGGCTGGGGTTGACGGCATCAATGTAGACCTAGGTTATGCCGTGAGTTTGTATTCTTCAAGAGAGAGGGCGAAAGACCAGAGCCTCAATCTGAACGACTCACAGGCTTGTCTGGATCATAGGAGGGATTATTGAAGATCCATGATAAGATGTCTTTTGTCGGGACGTGCTGATGTTTGGTGGCCGCAAAGAAAACCATATTGAACTGGTGAACGGTGAAGTCAGGGGTCCCACTCATGAGGCTGTCGAAACTGTTTTGATAGCAATTGATCACAATATCAGTATCAATAATTTAGACTATACGCTAGTGCTGTTACCTGACCAGTATCAAGGGTATATGTGGGTGTCGATTTCAACAGATCGATTTCACATATTTATGGTCATGGCATATATAGCCACATTGATGAGGGTATCATGTTGTTTGAAGCGACGTGTATTGATTTGAGATCTTGCCATACCAGTATACAACTAGAAAGAAGATCTTGCATCCGTACCGTCATCAATGAGAACCCGAGAAGAGAACCCGAGAAGAAAACATATCCATCCATCATCATCAGCGCTCTGAGCTTTCCACATGATTGTCATCATGAATTAACATCCCCACAAAGAAACATCATAGAAACCGTAGAAGATCGGTAAGCGTCAAATACAAGCGAATGGTCCAAGCCATAATGCAATCCTCACACGGCGACTAAATTTGATTCAATCATCATACTCATCATCCAACTGCATCAAATCGCCCATCCCAAATTGTTGCGCCAGCTCCGTTCCACGGCCGGACCACCCAGTAGGTGCAAATTGCCCTCCAAACGTAGACAACTCCTGGAACATCCCCTCATTGGCCGCGCTACTAAAACTGGATGTTCCATGAGAGCCATCGTACAGAGCGAAATCAGTCGTAGGCTTGCCAGTCTCACCGACAAATTCGTCAAAGCCTTCGTCGGCCGCAATGTCGTTGGGAGAGTGCGGAGAGTAGAGCATGATATTTCCTTGAGCACCAGGTGAGAGGCTCGGAATAGGTGCATGAGTAGGCTGGTGTAAGGAAATCGAAGGATTGTGTGCAAAGCTCGAAAGAGGACGGTTGTCCACTGAGCTGGCGGGCGTGATCATCTGAATGTTGTGGGATGTAAAGTCATTGTCCATGTGTGACCAATTGAAGTTGCCAAGTGTATGCTCTTGGTCCTGAAGAGTCATAGACGTATCGAAGGAGGGGATGGGCGGGGCGTCTGTCACTGAGGCAGCATCGAACGAGGGTCGACGAAGATCATTACTAGCAGGAGAATACTCGAGATGATCTGGGGGATCGAGAGCTCCAGGGAAGTCGTTGAAGTCGAAGTTGGGCTCGGACTGACCGTACTGACCTTCGAACCCGTTTAAGGTGTCATCGATGACACTGCCATTAGAGTACGGCGTAATCTCTTCAGATGCACTGGTTGATCCACCAACTGAGTAAGCGCCTGTGTAGACCCCATATTGATCGTATGGCGATGGAGGTTCTCTAGATAGAGGTGTAGAGACGTCCATGGTGTAAGACTGAGGTGTGGTAATCTGTGGCGTTGGAGGTGTCTGTCCGGCTTGGCTCTTCTTGCCTTTCCTACCATTGTTTTTTGATCTGACATAAGTCCAGCCATGGGCCTTTTCCATGTGCTGCTTGCAATTACTCTCACGTTTGGACTGGTAAGGGCATGGATGAAATTGGCATCTGTACAAGGGCGGGGCAGTCGAATGCTTATCATTGACGTGCCTGTCTCGCTCCTTCTCAGTCGGCCAGCCGTAGTGGTTGTACTTGCAGGATTGCTCCGAGCACTTCCAAGGACGAGAATGGGTCTTTTCGTGTTTACTGTGTTGAGATTAGCAAGGAGCTGGAAATTATATGATGCGGGGATATCTACGTCAAATCACAAGGGCGCTTGAACACCTTGTCACACCCGCCGCATCTCTGGACGACATCCTTAGGCACGACTTGGGCAGACTTGCGTCTGCGGGCCATCGACCGAGTGGCACTATCGTCGTCCGAAGTCTTCTCGCTTAGCGATCTCTTCATGCCTTGGTGGTTGACCAGCGAGCTACCCTCGCCATTACCAGCTGTGTGATTGCCTATTGCGATTGTCTTGCCGTTCTTGACCCTGACGAGCTCGGCTGGACGACCGTTCTGGCTGAGGCCGCCGTGTAATTCCAATTTCTCATCCCTGAAAATGTAAGCATTCTTAATGCCATTTACATTCCAAAGAAGACTTACGGAGAGTAATCAGTATCCTTGATCTCTTCGCCAGCAGCGTGTTGCTCTCTAGAGGCGGCCATCATTGCGGCGTATTGCCGAATCTGTTCCACAAGATCGAGGAAGTAGCCGTTAGTATAAGGTCTGTCGGAAGGACGTCGCTGATCGCTTTCGTTGAGATATTCGACGGTTGTGTGGATACACTGTATCGAGGTCTCGCAGAAATTGAGGTACGAAGTCTTAGAAATGGACCATTTCTTCAAGTTTCGCAAGAAACAATGAGCAAGGTCACCTTCCCCGAGATCGAAAGGTGCACTTACCGGAGCCAGGAAGATGAGTGTCTTCTCCAGGTCACGGAGACAAGTGATCTCCTTTTGACGGATGCGCCTGGGTATACCATGGATGAGAGGATGGAAGTCTTTGAGAGATTTCTCCCGCAGGATTGGAGTTATTATGTGTTTCTGAATCTGCTTGGTAGCGTGATCGCTAAGGAACTGTTGATTTCCAATGCCAGAGCTTGCAGTCGATGAGATAGACCTAGTGATAGCGGAATGGGTACGTCTGGTGTTGACAGATAGATGGGTCGATCCGCGACTGGACCCGAGGACGCTGTCGTTGCGGTTGCGCAAAGGTCCTTCGTATGTTGCTGCATGTCTTTTAGCGAGCGCAGTGGAGACGATGAGTAATGAAGGATACATACATTGTTTCACGCCAGTGCCGCTATCTGCACTAGATTGAATGGTGCCGCTGACCGTTGAGCCAATGCCACTGTCAGAGGTATGATGCTTCCGGACTTGTTGAGGCTGGCATCGGTGGCCAGGTTGCCCTCGTTTATGCTTTGAGCCGACCTCCATCATGTCGATGTCCGGGATATGTGCGTCAAGAACAACGCGGGGTACAGGTAGGTCTTCTCCGCGAAGAGTGTCTTGGCTGTCAGTCGAGAGGGACTCGAGGCCAGATAAACTTCGATCGAAAGATCCAATAAACTCTGCCATACGCTTCTCGCCGGCAGCAATGACATCTTCCAATGTCTTAGGACATGTTCGAGACCGCTTTGGCAGCGACGGTATATTGATGATGGGATCAAGTTCTTCCGACGGCGGCGATTTAGGTGAATGGAAGGTGGCAGCCTTTCGCAAGCGCATATTGGTATCGACAGGAGAACGGCATTGAGTCAAGTTGGTGGAAGGTGAAGGATGGTAAGAAGGCTTGGTGGGGAGTGTGGTCTTTAAGGTGCGGCGCCGGGGGTTGAGGTGGGTGGAAGCCATCCTAACTGGTCAGGCGCCCAGCTTACGACTGTACCTGTCTTAAGACCGGTCGACAGATATCGGTAATGCTGGGGAAAGTTAGCCATCATTCACTGCGTTAAAGCACACCACATAATAGGAAATGACTCACGGCTATGACCAATACGGCTCCGAGACAGGAACGGGAGGCTTGTAGATGAAAATGCCAGATAGGGTATTGTGTTCTTCTGGGAGACGTCAGGAAACGAGCTACCCGCGTGAAGTCGATGCTTCTCCGGATGAGGGAATTGAAAGCGCACAAAGCATAGTGTACTGACTCAAGGCTCTCGAAGCTGATCGACTCGATATGCACCGAGCAACGACGACAGCGTCATCAATGGGAGATCAGAAGTGTCATTGATGAGAAGAGCAGTCCTGTACGGCGGGACTGGCGATGTTAAACACGATGCTTGAGACTGTGGACAAGAAGGCTGCGACGCTGAATTGACAAATCGGCAGGGAGAGGAGTAGGGCGCTCGAGAGTATATGAGAGTTGGGAGGACGCGCTGACGGCGGTACGGTGCAAGGAAGAATGGCAGCAAATTAGCAAAGCTTCGCGGCCTCGTTGGAAGATGATGGAGAAGTCATCGAGGGACACCTGAGGGGTTTTATTGCGGCACGCTGGTGAATGACCCTCTATTACTGTTATGGCCCGTGGTCGCTAATCAGGCAGCAGCTTCAGACGACGTTTGTGTCCCGCCAATCAGGTCGGGTCCGAGTTGGTGGGGGCGGTGGAGGCGAAGCAACTTGACAGATATCTAACAACAATGATGGGAACATCCTCATTGAAGATCTCCAGTTGCTATGAGATCATCACGATGGCGGTGTCGTCGAGAAACCATCGGTCTTTTATCCCTATTTCCGCAGTCCTCACAAGAGGAGTCCGCCTTTTGAGCCTCAGATGTTGGTGAAAGCAGGGATTAATCAGCTGCTTAAGCCGAAGCGGAAGTCGGTGACTGAATCTTGCCGACCCACCGACGCCGGGATCTGGCATCTTGGCTCTCGACATGTCGATCTCTCGCTCTCTCTGGCTTCCACAATCCAGAAACGTTTTCGAATTTTAGTATTATCATTCACCGATCCTGAAACGGCTCACCGACTGCAGTAACCGGCGAGAACTCTCACGTCGTGAGTACATTCAAGCCTCACAGCCTTATTGCAAGGGATGGACATGGGATTGATAATGCCCCCTAATTGCCCTAATTCGCACACCGACCCTGCGGCTCCCCGCATCAGTGCGTCGTCAGCAGGGCTTGGCTTCTCCGTTTCGGTAGCGGGACATGGATGGTGATCCTTCCACTAACTTCGTACTCAAGCCTACCCCCTACTCTGCTGGCCGATCATGGCTCATCCATACACCAAGGGAATAGTTAGCGAGTCTTATGGATGTTGGTTTGGTCATCTGGCTCCTCTAGTAAAGGAACCGTGTTCTTTTCCGTACAAATACCTCCTTCCGTAGAAGATCTGCAAGCGTCAAGTCACCCATCAACACTAGCTGACCACTAATGTTGCGCCTGAGGATCATGACTCACGCCTTACGAACGTTTGTTCGTCTTCCTGTATGCCGAGACAATTTATGTTTGAGTGGGAGTGGCGAGATCTTCATGAAGCTTCTTTTCTTTCGGACTCCCTACTCGTACAAGTAGCGATGTCAAGTGCTGGTCACAACGTAGGGCTGTGCCACGCCAATGCATGCAATTCGGAGAACATACATGTAACTTCCATAATTACGAAGCTACAGCCCTTTAGTAATGGGACTGCCAAGAAGTGGCTTGCAGGGCCACAGGAACGCTAGTAGGGGTAGCGGATATTGCCGGAGTGTCAAAAAGGGGTCAATTGACCTCGCTGTCGTCGCTGTCGTACGTGTATACCTATGTAGACAAGGGTTTGAGAGAACGCTTCTTCCATGGATTCGGGAACTTCGGCGATACATCAACCCGTTCATATAACACTAAATTAGCTCCGGCTATGCAATGCAGGAACAGTGACTGCCGAAATGTAATTGTTGTCCTGCCAATCTCACCGTGCACCTAGCTAGTAACGCAGGGCTGACCTCAACGCGTCAAATGAAACCACCCTCCACGGCAACGCATGTATACAACTTGACTGTTTTGGTGCCCTGCATGAGGAAACGAGCAGATTTATAAGCGGTCCACGTTGAAGCGTCCAATACCGTATGACCAAACTGAGAGTAGCAACAATGAAACCACGTCAAGCCAGTCCCGTACCTGAGTTGATACGCTTGAGAACCTTCAGGTTAGACACTGCTGTGGGTACGTGATGACTTGTTATCTGCAATCCTTGTCGTCATGCCTTCTTTGCGCCGTCGTCTTCGATCTATGATCTTTGGTAGGAGAAATGCAGCTACTTATACCTCTCCAGAATCTCCGAAGCTCCACTCCGACGAAGTCTTCTCCTTCGACATGAACTCGAACGCTACCAACGGCTCTCCACAAGATCCTATCACGCCGAGCACACATCATGACAACTTCCCACTTCCAGCACCACCGCCTGAGCCAATACATGACCAAGATACGCCGCTTAGGCAATCGCTGCCCAACATCGACCTCACCGCCTTACCACAGCCTTCCGACATAGAACGCTCTACCTCTTTGTCACCGGTAGCCTCCAACCTAGACACTCCCGCCTTGGAGATCCAAGCCTTACAATGGTCTGCTGCTGTCGGGCGCGCTACTACTGGCAAGTCTGGCCGTGTAATTGAACGGTTGATGGGAGAGAACGATCGCCTGCGCCGCGAACTCAAACACCAGAGTCTACGTTGCGAAGAGGAGGCCAAGCGATCGGAAATGGCGAGGTCCAAATCGGATACCCTACAAGCAACGAACGGAAATCTGGTCGCGATGCGAGAAGTGGATAAAAGCGCACTGGCAAGGCGTGAGAGAAAGATCGAGGAGTTGAAGGCGGATTTGCAGGCGGAGAGAAGCAGAAGAGAAAGGGCAGATCGGGAAACTAAGGAGACGAGCAAGGAACGGGATGAGGTCGTTGGAGACTGTAGAAGGGAGGTCATGGCGGAGAAGGAGGCTTCAAGGAAGTCTACAACTCAGTATGAGGTTCTCTCGAGTTCATGGAGAAGCCTCAACGATGGGTACCGTCGCCAAATGGAGAATTTGAAGGTGGACATCAAGAAGTTGAATGGGACGAGAGCTGAGGATCGGATGAAGTTGGAGAGATTGGAAGTAGTGATCGAGCAGACGAGACGGGAGGGTGAGAAGATGGGTAAAGCTAAGGAGGCAGTGTCCAAGAAGTTTGAAGACTACAAAGCAGAGACAGAAGAGGGTATTAGGGGAATCAGGGAACGAGCTGAGCGAAATGAGCGTGCAAGTCAAGGTGCGCTTGAGGAAATGGAAAAAGTCGTAGGAGAGATGAGGTATGTCATCAATCTCAAGAAGGATGTGAAGGAAGCGGAGTGATCGACTAGGGCTCGAGGTTCCACGACAGGCGTGCTCTTACGATACCCATGTACGCATAACACCGGCGTTTGGTCAAAGCATTTTCATGAGGTCAATGGGATCACCGATTTACAGAGCATACGCTCTTTTGTGGGAGCATATACGAACAAATGAAGACTACAATGACAGCTCTTTGGAGTGAATTTCCCCTTGATCAACGGCTAGGTATGACTACTCATACTATACTAATTCAGATCTTAGGTCAACACTCCGTATTTGCGTCTGGTCAGGTTGGTAGAAGCTAAGGAGCCGTGCTGTTCTGTCCAGGGAACCAGATGACGACATCGGAAGAGCCCCGTTTGTAGCTGCTGCAAGTACACTCTCGCTTTCTAGTGAAGTGCGTCGCGAAAGCCGATGGTTGCGGATCAACGCTAAAAGATTAATCCAAAAAGGAAAGGTGCTGCTATTCCGAGGCCTTGAGGTACGTATTGCCCTAGAATCTCGCGGAGTAGTACAGTCCGCTCTTTTGCCTGCACCCGGCAATTCGGGGGTCTGTCGCAACTCTGGAAGCTTCAAGAATCCTTCTCATATTCACTAGACCAGCCTATCATCATGCACATGAGTTCCCCTACAGTTTTTCTCATCCCATCACGACAACTTGTGAAACCTACAACCGGCGTGTTACAAGTTCGCGATGGAGAGCCAGACGGCCACGTACATCTTCTCGTCGGTCTACAGATTCAGCGCTGAAGGGGTGAGCTTCACCTGACACTGACCAAAGATCACAATTTCAGCTGACGAGGTGTTACAGGTTACAGAAGTGTTCAAACGCTTTGAGTCAATTCACTCCATCCTATAACACATCCTTTGCCTAACTAAACCCCAAAGGTCCACTCCCGAAGGTGGCGATGCGATCTGCGCCTACGACCACGAGATAGAGGTAAGTGTTATACCCAGAACTTTCACACCAAGTACTCAGCTCTTCGTCACAGACTTTCTCCTTTGAGTGTGATCGAATACGCGGAGAGCAAACCTTCCTGGCATTCCACAACTTGGTGACAAAGTACATTGAAGAAGAAGAACTACGCCAAGAGGACGTGTTTGAGGTAATGGGCGCCGGTTCTCCTCGGTCATAGCGCCTTCTAGGGCAAAGCTAATGGGTGGTCGTCAAAGAATCCCAAGATCGAACGAATCGACGCCACATCCGATCGAACCATCGAGTGGGTGGACCCGCGGGGCCTTATCCCGCTTGAAAGCCATGAGGACAATCCTAAGTACGGCAGTGATCGAAACAACCACTATGGGAGTATTTGCAGTAGGACTTGGCGGCCCAAACAAGCACCCAGCATCATCACCGAGAAGTTCACACCAGCTCTCGTCAGTGCCCTCAGCAAATTGACGGATTGCATTTTCTATATCGACCAGGACAATGGCGAGGTTAACGTGACCGGGGCCACTGAAGGATTGCTAGACCGTGCAGAGACAAAGCTTGGTAACCTGGAGCGCGATTTGGTACGTCACAAGCACTGAAGTTGCCTTGAAAATCGTGGCTGACTGGATCAGCACCACCAAGCGCTTGGGCCTAAGACTGCACATCTCGTCGAGACAGAGCAAGAAGTTAATTTCATGCTGCGATTCCTCACGCTTCAAAAGCTAGGAAGGACGCTCCGAACCACTCTTGTAGAGCATGGCTTTCACTATATCGCAGACCTCCAAGATTTCTTTGTCGTCCGCTTGTTAAAGCTTGACGCCGAAACACAGCAGTATCTTGCTCCGAAGACGAAGGTACAACCTGTTGATCCGACGGCTGGAGCGAGTGCATCACCGCGCCTTTGGGACGACTTCATGTCCAAGCGCTTTGGAGATGATAACCACAATCCACTGGCAGTGATTAAGGAGTCCGAGTTAGCCTCGATTCTCAGCGATGAAACCCTTCATGATGCAGGAACAACACTCAGGAAGGCGGAAATGGTCAATCAATGGGTGCAAGGGGGAAGCTTGGATGTCCTCAATCCGTTCACACCTATTCAAGACGGATGGAGTGCTGAGGTTTCATCTAATGGTAAGACCGGAGGATCAACCACTTCTTCCGCTCTAGGAGATATGTCGAGATATGTAGCATCTTCAAGCTTCGAAGCCCAAGATACAAGCAAGCCACCATCTCCTCGCAAGCGCTTCGGGAAAGTAAGAAAACCTAAAGGTGCGAAGATCGCGGAATCGCTTGAACTCAAAGATACTTTGCTTGAAGACAGTGCAAAAGCCAGTGTCACGAACCAAGTTGCGAGGCCTAGCGAAGAACTACAACCGGATCCAGGGACTGTCGAAAAGATTCTTTCCGGAACGAACGAAGCAAAAGAGTCAGTCCCAGCGAGAGAGCCTCATGGAGAGATTGGGCCCGACACAGATCCTAAGGTATCTCAAACGATTCATAAGCCACCGGAGATATTGCCACCTCAAAACTCGCCATCGTTCTCAAGTTCTGCTACTGGGGATATCCTCCAAGATGAGGCATCTGGTCAGCCGCCAACGTGGGAGAAGCAGCACGCCCATGCTGCTGTGGTTGGATGCCTCGTAGACGTCACTGCCCCTACTGATAACTCACAGGACGTGAAAGCCCCACCAGGTTATAAGCCATCGCTTATCCGAACCCGTCCGCGGTCTTCAAGTCAACAGCTGGTCAACCTGCTTGATGTCTCGGAAGAAGAATACCCTGCGCTGGGTCCGCCGTCGAGCTCGGCAGACCTGACAACTCAGCCGTCGTTGATGGACCCCCCAATACTACCACTGAGGACAACCACACGTACTTTGCGCATAGTCAAGCATCAAGGGACAGTGCCAGACTCGAGCTCCACTGCAGACTCCGTGACTTCGAAGGCAAAACCCGGTAAACCTCTTAAGGAAACGTTACAGGGCTCCGATGAGGTGGAATCGAGGAAGTTCAAACATACCATGGGTCAACAGAAGCCTGCTCCCAGAAAGGAAAAGATCCGCAACGACAACGCTGCTAAGGAGATCAGGGGCTCGAAAGCTGATAAAGCTGATCTCAGGAAACTCAATAATACTTTCGAAAGCGTGCTGGAGAGCGCATTGTACTTTCGCGGTGAGGTCAAGCTGGAGGTACAGATTGGCCGCATTTTGATGAAGAGCGTCCCAAACCAACACCGAAAGATGCCATTCACCATTGAAGATTGGTTTGCCATCTTTGCAACTAGGAATGTCTCAGAGATACCTGTCACAACATTCACTAACATGTACGCTTTCTGTATGACGTTTGGTATTCACATACTAAAATCTCACCGTAGGTTGACCACCTCATCGAGAGATGCTGTATTCATCCGAGACCTGATCGCTCCGGGGGCCGAACGGATGTTTGATGAGCAACGGTCTGGATACAAAATCACGTACAGCATCATTTGTTTGACCAAAGAGGGTGACGAGATGTAAGCGGAATCTAAACCCCAGGTGAGCGACTCTCGCGCTGCCGCAGATAGTTGACGTTGATCGCAGCAACGTCGTGATTGATGAAACTGCCGAGTATCAGGTGAGTGATCGACGGCCCTCAACATGTGAGACCATCGTTGCTAACTGCGTTGGAAGATTCGCAAGCGTGCTGTAACATTGGGTTCGATCAATTGGTACTACCCTAAGAGGTCCGTAGATATTGAAAGCTATTCTAGTTCTTTACTCACAACGGCTAGAGCCTGGGACGCAAAGGCCACACTGATCGGAATCCCTTACATCAAGGATGCGCATCAAGAAGCTGTGAGAGCCATGGTCGACAACCTTTACATACCGTACGTACTTTCCCTTAAGGCTTGCTCAATACACGATCTGTCACTGATCTGAATCTCAGTGATGGGAAACCCCTCCTCGATCTTGTCACCAAGACCGTCGGCAAGGAGTTACGCATTCACTCCGTCACTCTTCACCGACAAACCCGGTATAACTGCGTGTCACGTCCTTCCATTGCCCTCTGCATCAACGAAGTCCAAGATCTCTACATCCAGCGCCTCGCGGACTCGACAGATCTTATCCGCGCATGCGCCAAGCACCCAGCGGAGATGGTCCGGGACAACCGCCTCTGGTACGAAGTCTCGCTCTCTTCTTCGGTGGCAGAGGAAAAGTTCAAGGAGAATCTCGGCTTGGATCTTGGTGATATTGCTAGCTGGACGCCTAGGCAGATTGTCGAAGCAGGTGTCATGGAAGAGCTCAGTCTTGTTACGAGAGATATTGTAACACGGATCGATGGTGTCGGATACGGTAACAAAGGACCGAGGGGCGGACCAAGTGATGGGGGACTGACAAATGCAAGTACCACTAACGTGGAGGAGGCTCCAGGGTTTTGGTGATCGTGACGGTATTGTAGCAGTAACACACCAACTGCTTCTGGACGAGGTTTGAGCAACGGCGAAGAGAATCAAACTATGTAGATTGCGTGTCGCGCAGTTGGCCAAGGATGTTTTCATTAATCAGTGAAAGAAAGTCAGGAGATAGAATAAACGGCAGGACTGCCTCTGTGTCCTAGTCCTTGAGATTAGACCAAAAGAGAAGCTCTAGCTACTGAGCTCTTCGCACCTCTCCAGAGCATAACTCAATCAACTACAAACAATAGCAACACTCGAGAGAAGCACGTCCTGAGAAGTTTTTCCCTTGACAGGTATCAAGTTCTCTCACGCGGTGCCGTGGGCTGCACATGTCAATTCGGCGTAAACTCACCTATTCCACCGTCCATCATGAGTCACAGCTCTTCACAGCAAGCCACTACACACTATGATCTGATTGGTCACATATCTACCAGACCCTTCAAGCCCCGTAAGCTACTGTAATCAAGGACACAGGAGTGCGTCCGTGGCTTCCTGTGTGTACATACGGAGTTACGTGCTCTGACCTCGGCCGGACACGATGCGTCACAGCTACCCTGCGTCTCGTATGACAGATTCTAGGATCGATGAATTGAGTTTCTCTCATCGATCTCAGCCTACGAGGCGTATCAGGGTGTGATTCGGGTCCAGAAATCAGGCAGCAGTTTCGTAGACCAGATACATATGACTCGGGGGGGGGGACGCGCCTTTGTGAATTGTCCGGTAGTGATGGATTGCGTCTCCCAACTACCACAGAAGGATTTGAGACGTCATCGATTTATCAGACACGTGATCTCATTCCCTTATACTCATCATTCGTCGAAGCCTCGGAGCTGTGTTGTTGTTCGTCGTGAATGATAATTGATCGCAGCAGAGTCTACGGGTACGGAGGAACCCTCCACACTAGCTTCGTAGAAGCCGCGCCCTTGGCGCAGTGACTATGTTACCTCCTCAATTGACAGGGCCCCTAAGCAGTCAAATCTAGCTCAATGTAGTCAAAGCCAACTGCCTTGTCCCCAAGACCAGGATTTCCCCACCCACGTACGGACAAGGGTCGACGCAGCCCTGATGACGCATACCTTAGGGTTTGCGTAGGCCGAGTGCCTCGTAGGTAGATTGACAGGGGTTGCTAGACTGACAGGGCGCGCGGCATCCGCGTCTGAGTAATTGATGCTCCTTTTGCTACTGCACCATATCTGTCTATATAATAGAGCCTGAGGCTTCCCAAATGCTGGCGTTGGGATACAATATCTTGAAAAGTGGACATCATAAATTACCCTTCTAAGCCGAGAACCGAAAAGGCTCCCTGACCACAAACCCTCATCCTCCATTACACTAAAGAACACATCTTCCATTCCACAAACATGCCTCTCGGCTTCCCAGGTTTCCGCCACGACCCTACCCGCGACCGCTCCTCCGCGTCTTCTCCCTCAAAACCGGAGAGAGCTCCATCGCCACCACGGTATCAAGACTCTCCTCGATCGTCGGTCCAGGAAGAGAAGGAGGGGAGGGAGCCGCCGCGGTATGAACCTTATAGGGATGATCCACCTTTGGCCAGAGATGAGAAGCAGGGAGGGAAGGACAAAGCATAAGAGTGTTGGTGGAGATGGTGAGCGTGCATCTGAGATATACCCCAAGGCGGGAGGTGGATGACGAAAAGCTTGGAGTTTTGCGCGAATGATAGCTATGGGAGGAGCAGTTTTGCTTAAAGAACTCGAGATTTAGCGACGTGGATTCGTTGGGCTGGGGTTGATCGGGTTCTTGATGTTCATGGAGTGAGATCAGAGGAGAGGAGACTGCAGGCTGTGTGGGATAAAACAGGGAACGGAGCTGACGTAGCCAAAACCTACATGAGATCTCTGAGAAATCGAGTGTCGTGATTTCGCTGATCGATGCATGGTGCCTGTAAAATCGGTGATTGAACCTCCGCTGCTTCTTGTTATTGTGAGCATGTATCACAGTCCATGTAACATGTAATTTCCCGGTTATACACGATCTTGTCCGATCTCAGTGTGATCCTGTGGAGAAGTAGACAGCGACCTTGGGAAGTATAGATTATGCTACACTTGCTAGTAACCGATCCTCGACTCCCTCTAATATCCAGAAATGCTCCGTGACTTCAAGATTTTCTGCCTCGGCTTGGAACATCTTGTCTGGGTCTTGGCCTGGACCGAACATACCAGCCTGAGCAGCGGGATTCATCTGCCCCATTTGCTGTGCCAATTGGCTTGCGGCTGAAAAGCTGTAAGCAAATCGTAGAGACCCAAAGAGGGGCGGAATAGCTTATACCATTGTCATCTCCAAGTATGAAGATGAAGACGGACTGCAACCCGAAGAGGTTCAGGAAATACCACGATAAGCTTGATACCCATCGGACATCCAAGTCTCTCGTAGCAACCCCCGACTGTAGCATTGACTTAAAGCGGATTGTCAGCGGGAATGGCAGCTTCACTGCGATGTGCAAGTCTCCATTAGCCTTTTTTCCTTCACCACCGCCCGATGTCATAAGAGAACGTACTTATCACAAACCCAGCAAAGAACGCATTAATCCACGACATAATCAGCGTCTGCGGAATCATCATTGCCATATTTCCCTTCATCATTCCCATCATCGCCTCCATACCTGCTGGATCAGTCATCGGATTCGCAGGCGGCTTTCCCTTGCTATCTGGATCTTTCAGAAAAGCGCCACTCTGGTAAGCAGACACGAGGTAATTCTTGCGCGCTTGGAAAGAGGAAGGAGAAAGAACGGAGGCGTTCGTGCGGAGGGTCATGCCACGCATAAGAGAGCGCTGTTCGCGGAGAGTACGGGCGTCTTGCTTCTTAGGTGTCGTGGCCATTAGGACTGTTGCATAGTGGCGGAGAACACCAGTGAGGATCTGGAGAGTGTCAGATCTTGTCCGTGCTCATGGTGAGAGTCTCCGTCTCTGTACCATGACCACCGTGATGGGAAACAGGATCCAGTAGCTGTGCATGCAATATTAGCTTATCGGTGGATCATCGGTGTTCGGTCGCACGTACAAAAGCTGAGGATCCCTATGGATCGTCTGAGCCATAGCTTGGGCCATGGTTGGAGGTTATTATCAAGCTCACTACAACACGAGAGGAATGATGATGGAACTTCGAGAGCTGCTTGAGTGCACAACGGAAGTTGCCGGCCGACTCGAGTTTCGCGACGTCGCTAGAGCAGGACACATTTCAGAACATCAAGCCCTGGAAGTGGACTTAAATCTTCATAGCTTTGCATCTACCCGCGAGAGAGCTTCTCGTCTTGAGCTCTTCAATTTTTCTTTAGCACCTGAGTCATGACAGCCCCTAAGATATCAGTCCATTCTCTCCCCGGTACGTGCGCGTGCCCCAATGCAATGAGAAAGGGAGACTATAGCTAATGGTTTATACGCATCAGACCTCAAGAACACCACAGACGATGCTCTCCCCAACTACCTCAACTCACTAAAGTTCAAGCAATCAAATACACTTACCGACGTCCGTTTGGCGCTTGGCTACACCGCGGTGGTAATTGCGGCCGTGACTTTCTACTTTGACTATAGACTGGGGTGGGACAAGACGAAAGGCTGGACTTTATGGGCTGTGGTAGCATACTTTATACTGAATTCAGGGTTAACGTACTGGATTTGGGCGGTTGAGAAGGGGAAAGTATTTGTGGGCGAGAAGAACGGAGCTCAGGTATGGGAAGCCCCGGCCTACGCCCAAAGCCCTAACTTTGTATCCTTTCAATTCATTACTAATCCATTGCATTAGCTGATCCTTTCTTCCTCCGTTACCAAACATACACCAATTTACAACCTCACAGTCCGCTACTTCAATCCTTCTCGCAGGAACAGCAGTACAAATAGCCAGCAATGGCAAACGGTCGAGCTTTCGGCACCCTTCACGAAATGGTTCTCAGCTGACGGCTATTTTGTTGCAAAGCCTTTTCAGCAATGGCTCGCAACAGAGATACCCATTGTTGGCGAAGCTGATCCGGAGAATGTGGTTCAAGGAGCAGCGGAGGTGAAGACTGTCATGCTCGAGGATATGAAGGGTGTGCTCGATGGATTGAAGACAGGATCGAGTGTGAAGGAGAGCGGATCACCAGCGACAAGATCAAGAAAGAGCAAAAGGTGAAAAGATACGATTAGCGATATTTGACTTAGTAAACTAACATGTTAGAGATCACCATATGAATGACGACAGCTCAATCCCTCCATTCGTGCATACGACCTTACTAACAATCCAAGGACCCGCCTCCCTGCAGATGCTGGCCTCATCTGTACATCACAGTCCACGATTCTCACTCGGTTTTCATAGATATGTTAGGAGTTTTGTGGATCTAGCAAGGCGAAACAGTCCATTGAGCTCTGGTCTCCGCCGGTGCTCTGCGTGGTGCTCTTCGAGGCGGGTTGTAAGGTGCCTACCGAGCTCTGACTGGGAGGTGCTCCCTGCACGGTTGCGAGATTTAGGGTTTAATGCCACCTAGGAGTGCTTCAAACTTTGGGCAAGCGATATTGTTGTTTCTCAAAACGAGGCGCAGGACGTTGTAGAGGCACCCCACGTCTGATGTCGATCTGTAATCCGGATTGAAATGTCCAGACTTCGCTGTGGAGGCTGATGCTTTGGTCCATACGAAGGAGCTCTTCTGCGGACAACCAAGCTTACTCATATCCCATCTCACATTAGCTGCTCCCCTATACTTACCGAAGGGCATCTACCTCTCAATAAGCTGAACCCCTATGTGATGAGTTTTGACTTGCCGCTAGCATCAGCCGTCGATGTGATCCTCGAGGTTTCCTTTCTACATGTTCCGGGTCCATCAGTGAATTCAAGGATACGAACACGGCTATGGAGATTCTCTGAGAAGAACTGCTCGGTTATCTGGTGAAGTTGCACTTGCGGTCGTGGAAAGAGAGGCAGAATCCCTTTTCAAGCGTCCCAGCTGCTTTCTTTGGTTTTATGGTCCTCCCATATACTCCGCGTAAATGTCCGAGCAGATGAACGGAGAACCTCGGATCTCACGCCAAACAGAAAATGTCTTGTCTTCGGAAGAGAACAGCCGTGAGGTAGTTGGCCAAGACTTGATTCAGTAGGGATAACATGATGTAGGCTTATATACATACGAGTAACCTGTAGAAAGCACAGATAGTGGCTGAGATCTGCAGTAGCTAGGCTAGCGGCGTCATCGAGCAGATCCCGAGGTTGTACTTGATACCCTGGATAACTACGTCGGGTATCTGTCTATCATGTGCAAACACCAAGCCGGTGTCTCATACCAAAGCTGCATTCCTTTCCCAAACAATACTCTTCTGGAAAACTCCTATCTCCTTGCCAATCCATACATCATTTCGGTTTCACTCGGTTCCTGCTGGCTTCTCGATTATCTCGTCTTGACTCCATCCGCGACTAAGGTCGTGCCGAGGTCTAAGTGTTCCGCGACGGCGATGGACTCGCTCAAGGTAGCGTTTCGCACGACTGCTGGCGAACTGTGGGCTGATAATACGGGCACAGGATACAGTAAACCACATAATATTAGATCCCCAATACGCTGACGTCCTTGCCATCGTCAAAGCCGCCCGCAATGGCGCCGTCTACGGTGCCAAAGTCCGATTTCCACATGCGCTGGTGTAAGCATATACTTTACGGCGAATACGACCATGTGCCGGTCAAGGACATGCTTTGGAATTTGACTGACGGTTGTGTGCAAACAGCATGGTCTTCCTCTTCCGCTCCGGAACGTACGTACCCTCTTCCCACCTTGCCTACTCCCACTCATGACTGATCTACCTTCAGCGTTCGGGAGAAGCTGCGCTTGATCTTGAAAGCGACCCGACAGCACTCACGAAACCTCGCGACCTTTGCCGTAATCTATAAATCCTCCTTGCTCGCTTTGCGGCACCTGTCCCCCCTCAATTCCGGCAAAGAAGGGCGCTACGACACCTTCCTCGCGGGCTTGATCGGCGGCTACGCTGTTTTCGGAAGAGGGAAAGGAGCCCAGAGTTCCGTGAATCAACAGATCTCAATATACGTTTTTGCAAGGGTGGTACTGGCACTGGCAAAGCTATCGGTACAGCCCTCGGGGCCACTGGGGAAACCGTTATTACCCGACGGCGGAGGGAAGATCACGAAAAATGCGTGGCCAGTTTTCGCCAGTCTGAGTTGGGCGTTCGTGATGTATCTCTATAGATGGCACCCGGACACGATACAGCCGAGCTTGAGGAGCAGTATGAAGTATATGTACGTATATCCCTACCAAAGCAGGCTTCGAAAAGCCAATATGGCGAAATGATGCTGATCTAGCGATAGATACGTGAACGCGGATCATTGGGACTCGTTTAGAAACTTCCTGTGGCATAACAGATAGAAACATGGCGTTGGGGTCCCCAGGGCATCTCTATACATTGCATACATAGAGTATATTTCGGGCGCATAGCGATCAATCCTACCTTCAAACGTCTCTAGAAACCCTGAGTCTTACTCGGTACAGAGTCTTTTTCTCTAGAAGTGTGCTCACGAGGTGACATGTAAGTGGAGAGGACAGGAACAAAACAGTGATAACAAAAAAACGCATGGTACTCGAGTCCACCGTCATGCTGAAGCCTAGCGATCTATTGCAGCATCGGTCTCGACTGGTGTTCTACTGCCACCACCACATCAATCGGCGACATCTTGACTCTTCACATAGCAAAAGCACTCTAACTCGTGCAGCGACCATTCCTCCTCTCCATCAACATACACAATCCAGCCGTCGTCCTTCCTTGGGCGCAAAGTAACACACACACCAAACATGCCCCAGGACCGCAGCAGCTATATATACCCTAAACATCTCAGCAACACCCAACCCCAACCGATGTACCCGACCAGTTCACATCCCAGCACCGAACACCACACCCGTCAAGACAACTCTCGTCGTCTATACGTGGCGAATCGCTTCGACGTATCTACGCACGTCGCTCACGGACTGGGTCGGACTAGGTTGATGGGCATATGTGTGCAGGTTGCAGATATCAAGGGCTCTTCGGATATTGTGCTGTTGGGTTTGGTAGG
>JAABUP010003226.1_pt1 | contig 29167 bp, 41 predicted proteins | sample 5559201 | NCBI WGS metagenome assembly JAABUP01 (sample SAMN10711887, study PRJNA513373) | rock metagenome | isolation source: Antarctica rocks | place: Antarctica | reverse complement strand
TGACAAGCGCTAGCTGGGTGTGCTGATACATATAGCAGTAACAGCTCGTGTGCCAACAAACGTGCTTATGCAGCTTGGCAAATAGCTAGTTCAGCTATGTCTGAAGCTCTGCTCGAAGTTGACCTGAACATCTCATCATCAAGCCGTGGTACGTGCCCTTTGTGCCCATGCTTGCTCACCAATCCAGATCTCTCTGGTGCATTGTCTTTTGACACACCTCTCTGATGGCAGCTGCAGGCAACTCCTTTGGTGCTGCTCTGCGGGTGCTAGCCCTGCTGTTTTCGAGTCACCTTCTTTAGCACAATAACACTTGAACCTAGCTGTGCCTTTGGCAGGTGAACACAGCACAGACGCTGCAACAATGATGCTGGACACCTTGCAGCACCATCCAAGAGAAGAGCCTCGGCAGCTTCTTGAAGCTTCCCCAACACAATCTTCCTACGTGTACCCATTTGTGCTCATTGTTGGATGTGTTATGGTATTTGCATGGCGCAAGGCAGCCTTGCCGCGCTTGAGTTGGAACAGAAGACGTTTGTACCCCTCTCGTTATGAAGTTTAACGGTCAATATTGATGCTGTCGTCTATAAAGATCATGTTTATGTGTAGTTGTAGCACGCAGCCTGGAACCTGACGCTTACATGCCAAAACGTCAGCAAAGTAAATGTTCTGCCTTGACTGCAGCCCAAGTTATAGAATGCTGTATGATGTCGTCAGCAACTACAGTGCAATGCATGCAGGCAGTAATCTCAGATATCTATATAGTCATCGATGATAACGTCTACAGCTCACCACAATGTAGTCGAGTACTCTACTCTAGTGAGCATGACTTCGTGTTTGAGACTTTTGAAAATCATTTACAAGCAAAAATACAGTGTCACGGACGGTGTGTTGGTTAAGCTTTAGCAGCATTTCACGCTTCAGAATCAAGCACATAGCAGGTTTGCATGCGGTCACAGGATCGATCGTAGATATCTACGACTGCAGAGGTACATCTCTGGAAGACAAATTATGAAATGTGTTTATTTGGGTGGGGCCTGCTTGGCCCGAACAAAAATGACTCCAGCACCCAGACCAACAAGAATGCTGAGAAGGTTCTGCGGGCTCCATGGGACATCAAAGGCAACAAGACCAAGCAGCGCTACGGGAATCTTGTTCAAAGAGCCCACCAGACTGTATGTTGTGGCTGTGGTTGATGACAGGAACCACAGAGAAGCAAAACTGATACAGAACGCTAGCAGTGAGCTGGCAATGGCAGCAGTCAAAAAGTAAGGGTTCTGCAAATCAGGCTCTTGTTGCAAGGTTTCGAACTCACCAGCTTGCCAGATCAATACTAGCAATAATGGTAGAGACAACAGGTTGTTATAGAACACCATTGAGAACTCATCCAGACGTGTTTTGTTCACAGTCATGCCGACCAGCCTGTCCATGACTCCCCGCAAATACAAAGAATATGCTGCAGTGAAGAAGCAATTCACCAGCTGCCAGAGATACCCCGTCAGGTTGAAAGCCAAGTCTGTGGCAGCACCACAGACTGCTGAGGTCATCATCAAGGCAAGAGTCAGCCAAACAGCACTGCCATAGCTTTTGCCGTAGAAAAAGTAGTCTCCCCCAATCACAAACAGGTTGGTCAAGTTCTTCAGAACTGTTGACATTGGCACCCCAAGGTTTTTCAGTGCAAAGAAACTGGTCCAGATCATGCCAACAAATATTAAGTTGACTGGAAACCATGCCTGCAGTTGCAGCATTCCGGGTTACATGCACTGTAGCGAGTGCCCACAAGCCGTCTTCGTAGCAGAACGTTCTCACCTGGATGATTTTCATGTTCCAAGGTTCAAGGGTCACTAGGCCGAACAAGTCAGCCAGCTTGACCAAGATCACACATACTAGGCATTGAAAGAATAGTAGACTTGTGGTGGAATTGAAGTCGAAAGAACTCAAAGCCGCCTTGTTGAGAAGTACCATGCTTGCGGAAGCCACACAGTACGCCGCTCCTGATACGAGGTGCACAGGCAGGCCTAAGACTCGGCGCGAGTCTGCGGCCGCGACAGGTTTCGCTTCGTTCCCAAGTAGCGGCCCTTCCTCGATGTCCTTATCATCAGCCACTGCCATGGCTGACCGGAGGAGGATCGTTCAAGCAAAGTTTGAACCCCAAGTGCAGATGGACGACCAGATCACAGCTTTTTCTGCAAATTCTTACTAATCACCGACAGGCGCACGGTTGTATACACCAGAAGGCGCCTCAGCAGAACTTTGAGAGAGTATGCAGATGGCTCTGCTGGCAGCAGGATTGATCAGCTTCTTGAAGCACGAACTCAGTGTCAAGTGCAGGTGAGTTGCATGCACAGGGGTTGCTATAATTATCAATCGAGGGTTGCTCTTGTACGCACGCACGCATGGACCCACACGCCGCAGGAACTGGGACAGCTGCAAGCAACGCGTGGTAATCTTAGAGCATACGGAAACTTGGTCATCATGGATGCCGCTGGACTGGCCGCACACGCGGCGACTGGCGCCACAGATCCTGCACCTGAGATTGCCGCAGGATCAACTGCTATGGCTGCAGGACAGGAGCCCGCGACTCAAGCAGCGACACAAGGCGCGGCAAGTGATTCGCCTTTGGAGCAAACTTTTCTGGCTCAGGAGGCTGCAGGTAGCCAAAGACCTGTTGCATGCATGGGCAAAGACAAGGCATTCTTCCCTGCGCAACGTTACTGGGCCCCATGAGCTGCTGCTGTTGGGTTCATAGCACATTTTTGACATGTCCGTCATGTTGGCGAAAACGCATATGGTGTTCATGCCCCTTGAGGCCGTACTTTGTGTGGCTGCAAAAGCTAACTTGAGTCCGTCTGCAGCTGAGCCAGCTGCAGCTCAGTCAGAGGTGGTTGTGCCAGATCCCTTGCCAGAACCATACACATCACTTTTCAAGCAAGCTAGAGAGGCTCCCACCGAGTTCAACACCTGGACAAGCTTGATCAGTGCGGCAGAGAAGCTGGTGCGCTTGTCTTTGCTTGCTATAGCTAAAGCTGTTTGGAGCTTGACCGGACATGCTGTCATCATTTGCTCATGGTCTAGGTGCACAATCTTTGGTTTGTCTGCTGCTTGGTGTTTGTTAGGCTGACATTTCTGCCAAAACACCACAGGTGTCTGCGTACGCCTTAATGGCTGTGAACCACAGGCTCACTCTGCACAGGTGCCTATGTTGATGACCCTGCTGGGACCTGGTATGGTGACGGTCAACAGTTCTGCTGCTTGCTGCTAGCTCTTTCAGTTTTCAGATGCCAAACATGCTGCATCAGAAACCCCTTGACGTAGTCGTCATTTGATCATGTTTGCCATCACATTGTCTGCAGGCAGACATTGGCCGCATACGCCAGGTCTACGACGCCTTTCTTGCAGAGTATCCTCTTTGTTACGGGTATTGGAAGAAGTATGCGGACGCAGAGGCAAAGTACGTGTCTCTTGAGGAAGCCAGTCTTGTCTATGACCGGGGGGTGGCAGCCGTTCCTTACAGTGTGGACCTTTGGGGCCACTATGCCATGCACAAGCAGAAAGCTGGCGCTCCAGTTGAGGAGGTGGAGAGGTCAGACTGCTTCCTACTTTGCAAGCATCTACTCAATGAGCTTGAGTCACCAGTTTGCTCTCATTGCTTGATGTCAACTCTGATGTGCGCCTGTGAAGCTCGTCTGATGCTGTCATTGCTGCTATGCACGCTGTGCTTTGCTTGATGATTGGACAGAGGAATGCTCATTGCATACAAGCATCAGTGGTTAGCAGCTCGTGATATCTGTGAAATAAAGCTTAATCATAAAAGAGTTGACCTACGTGTGTGTTTGGCCACAGGCTTTTTGAGCGTGGCCTGGCGTATGTGGGCATGGATTACCTTTCCCATGGTTTGTGGGACAAGTACTTGACGTATGAGCTTGGGCTTGGCGCTCATGCTCAGGTTGCACAGCTGTACTCACGTTTATTAAGAATGCCCATCCAGCGTTTGGATGAGTATCGTACCAGGTGACATTCCTGGCAGTGGCTTGCCTGCAGGCTTGTGATATCTTGCTGGCTCTGTCTCAGGCCAAATGCCAAGCACAACCTTTATCATGCACCGTTGTCACAAACAGTGCCTTTGCTTGTCCATGATGCAAGAAGAGAATTGCGCCCAAACTTACAAAACGCATGGGTCATGACTGTCACCCTGTACTCCTGCTTCAGGCATGGGAATCATCTGCATGATTCCAATGCTACAACAGAACAACACATTCAATGCAATGAATACAATACAGAGTTACAGACAATACAGTACAATGCAGTCGCGACACGCATTGTTGTCCGACAGCTGTGTGTTCACTGGCTTGTAGGTTTCATGAGTACGCAGCAGGGCATTCAGCAGCAGAGCTGGTGTCTGAACAGGAGCGCGCCTCCATTGCCAGTAAGCTAGTACAACAGCATAAGGAGCAGCAGGCAGCACAGGAAGCTGCAGCAGCAGAGGCAGCAGCAGCTGCTCAAGCAGCTCAGGCAGCAGCTGAACAAAACGCTGCCACTGCAGCACAAGCAGCGGGCAACACTGACACACCCCAAGCCATGGACACAACAGCTAACGGGGATGATGCCTTTAATGCCACCGCACAGGAGACTGTTGCTGCTGCTGGTCACATGATGGCTAACATTGATGCACCAGCTGCTGCAACAACTGCTGACAGCTCAGCAGCTGATGATGCCCCAGTAGCTGAAGCAGGCCCAGACGCTGCCAACCCCATTCCTAGCATGGTTACAGTCCCCACGCCAGATGACATAGCTGCCACCGTCATGGCTGGCGCTGCTACTGCTGCAACACGTAGTGATGTGCCCACAGCAGCAGCACCATTGTCAGTACCTCCTGCTACTGAGACCTCCTTTCCTGCATCAGCCCCCCCTGCTGGTTTTGCACTGGCTCCTCCACAAGCATACCCAACAACAGCCACTGGGCCGGCAGTAGACACAGACATGCCCCAAGTCACGATCCCTCAGTCAGACGGTCCTGGTGACGATCCAATGGATGAAGCAGGTACTGCTACAGAGGCAGCAGCAGCTCCACCTGCACTGGCTGCCTTCACAGACCCATCATCAGCAGCCTCTGGTGACACTGTGGCAACAACTGTCATTGCAGGCTATGCTGTGGCTGACCCAGCTACTGCATCACTTGCTACTGAGGTTGCCCCCATGCAAACATCAGCGGACCCTGCAGTTCAAGCTGCAGCACCTGGCACAGAAGCAGCAACTGTGGGCATGACTGTGCCTGAAGCCCCACAGGCAGCTGTCTCAGCAACTGCTGAGGAGATGATTACTGATGAGCAGATCAAGGCTGCCTGGCTGACATCTGTGGATGAGGTGTACACTGTGACCAAGGAGGAGTGGTACAGGCGCAAGCCTTTTGAGGACGCCATCAAGCGCCCATACTTCCACGTCAAGCCTCTGGATTTGGCACAGCTGCAGAACTGGAGCAGGTAATGTCGTTGCTGCATACAGGCATCAATGCAGGTCTTCTACATGCTGGGCAAGCCCTGGCTCTGCTGCTGTCAGCCTCACTGCGTTCAATGTTAGCGGACGCTGTAGAAACTGGCAGCTAGCCTGATGCTGAGCTTGTTGCCGCTCAGTCTTGATGTTGATGCTGACTTTGCTCCTGAATTTGTGCAGATACTTGGACTACATTGAGGAGAAGAAAGATATCGGCATGATCATCAGACTGTATGAGCGTTGCCTTGTAGCATGCGCCAGCTATCCAGGTACACTCCTTCTCTTCATGCCTATTTTCTCTCAGGACCCAGGGAGCAGTTTTGTGTCCACAACTGCTTCCTAGGCAAATGTGCAGCTTTCATTGGTCCGACAACCCTTTTTGCATAATCTGCTGAAATGCATAGCAACAATATATGTCAGCTAGTATTGCCACACATTTTGCATCTTGATCTGCCAGTATTGGCCCCATGTACTGTGCTGCTATTTTTTGCCTGATACGCAGCCTACCACTGCTTTGCAAGCCATCAGCACATGCCACCAGCATGAACAGGAGGTTTGTCTGAAGCATGGGTGCGGCATGCAGACTTGTGGATGCGGTATGTGAGGTGGCAGGAGATCAGCAGCAAAGCAGCAGCTCAGGTAGCTCTTGAGCGCGCCACATCAGTCCACTGTAAGCGCAGGCCTGAGATGCAGCTCTTTGCTGCCCACTTCCATGAAAGGCATGGCAATGTTGACACAGCACGGGCGCTCTTCAGGCTTGTCACAGAACGTCTGGCTCCTACCCTCATTCCAGGTGCTGTACAGCATGCCAACTTTGAGCGACGGCAGGGCAGCAAGGCTGCAGCTTGCGCCATATATGACAAGTTCCTAGAGCGCGAGGCCGGCAAAGACTCTGCCACCTACGTCTTTGTGGTCATCCAGTACATGAATGCTCTGCAGTGTGGCTTCCAGGATACCCAGAAAGCCAGAGAGGTGTACAATGCTGCCTTGAAGAACGCTCAAGACAGCATCATGCTATGGGAGGGCATTATACATTTTGAGGAGACTTTGCCTGGCTCTGATAGGCTTGCACGGGTGATTGACATCTACAACAGAGCAGTTGCACCTGCAGATGTTGCCAAGCCAGACAGCAAAGCAGCAGCAGCAGCAGCTGATGCGTCAGCAACCAATGGCGTAGCTGAAGATGGTGTCACAGCTTCTGCGGAAACTGCTAAAGCAGATGCTCCTCAAGCATTGTCAGACTCGGACAGGGAGCTGCTCAGCACAAGGTCAATTGACTTTGTTGACACATATGGTGATGCAAACCTGCTGGCCAAGGTGGAACAGCAGCATTCACAGAGATTCAAGCTACCTGGCAAGGTTGCAATGGCCTCCACATCTCGCAAGAGATCAGCAGAGGCAGCCAATGGAGCAGCATCCAAAGCTGCAAAGACTGCAGCTGCTGCCACGCCTGCAGCTGCAGCTTCCTATGCAGCCGCAGGGGCCCTACCTGGACCGCCAGCTGCCACAGGAGCTGCTCAATCTGCTGCTGCTGCTGCGTCTCAGGCATATTACTCGTCTGCTGCCCCATACTACCAGTACCCTCAAGCCTACCCTACAGCTCAGCAGCCATATGCTTACCCTGCGGCTTCTGCTGCAGCCGCTCCAGCTTACCAGTATCAAGGGTATTATGGATAGCTCAGTTGATTACAGACCTCTGACCTTTGAGAGTCAGCCTAGGGCTGTCCTGGTTTCAGCAGCATAAGTGCCAGTCTGTTTCATGCCTATCAACAAAGCATGGTTTGCATGCAAACTTGACAGACGCAACCAAGCTCCAGGCAGAATTGTGTACGCAATGGTGTGTTATGGACATGTTTCCTGGAATAGATTACCATCTTCCTTGTGTGTGATAAATACAGTCGAACGACATGTAGCATGGTTTCGGCCTTCAGTCAAGTCTGGTTGGTCAGTATGGTTGCCCGAAGTTACGGTGTTGAACACACACACTCATTATCTTGTCTGAAGCGTTACTGAGTCGTGTGCATGGTCATGATTTGAGACACTGTTCTCGCATCATAGTAAGTCTCATCGTTACATCCAACATGCAAAGCACAGACAGCAGCCGAGCTTGCACTCCTTTTGCACATGTAGGCAGCACATATACTCACATCACCTCCCAAGTCTATAGTCAGCATGCAAATGGTATGCCAACTTCATTTGACAAATGCTGCAGTCGGTGCATCCTTTGGACGGTAAATCTAAATATCTGATCTATCAAGGAAATGCTGGATGTCAAGTGAATGTACACAAAAGGCAAGAACATGGGACAAATTGTGACAATGTTGCATTTCTTGAAAAAATGTAGCATCTTCAGACTACCTGTCAATCTCAGGTCTGCTGACAGGAATGAGGATGTGTAAGCAGATCAGTCAAAGCACAACATGAGAAAATGAAAGGAACTACCTATACATGGCAGCAACAGAGATGGCGTGCAAAGCTTAGTGTACAACAGGGTCCATACACTCTGAACACAAACCTGCTGAACCCTGCTCTGAAGTACAGACTTGGCTGAATCAACAGGCTGCTGCACTCTTTCATCAACATGCAGTATCAAAAGTCATAACAGCGTCCACCTTTTTCCCAGTCCCCTGGATCAGCAGCAAGCTCACTGGTCAAATTGTGTAAGACAGACCAACTTCTGAAAGCTCAAACACAACCCAGCTTCTCCAGCAGACCACAAACAACAAGTACTCTCATTCTAGTAGAAGGACTCACCGAAGCGTGTGGGCTCCTCGCCCTTGGGACCACCATGCTCTCCTCGTAGCTCAACACGTGCCTGCACTGCGATATTGCTCTGAACCATAAGCTCTGACAGGACTTACAATATCCACGCAAACGGAACGCTGAATGCAGCTGCCAGTATCAGCCTTCAGAACACAGCTATGGCCATACCTTCTCGGCAGCGTCTTCAGCTTGCTCTTGCTCTTCTGCCTGTCTAAGCATCTGGTCCATCAGCTCTTTTTCCGTCTTGCTCTGCAGAGCTGACGTGAAAGGGTCCACTGACGTACTCTGTTGTTGACGCTCACCAGCACTGCCTGAAGCAGCAGCTGAGTGCTGAAACCTGGTGCCTGCTGCACTGAACAGTCTTCGTAGTCCAAGATTTTCAGTCGACCTCAACGCATTCCGGACACCTCTCACAACCTGTGACATTGCTCACTCCTGCTGTCTAAAGCTTCCACGCTGGCTTGAAGGCAGCGGGATGGACAGCTAGGTTGGAGTCTACAGCACTTGACAACGACTCACAGGGCATTACGCCATTAATGACTAAAGATCACGTGCAGACCTTCCAGTGCTCACGTGCTGAAAGCTTCCCAAAGGCCGTCAGAGAACCACTGCTGCGTGATACAAGCTACGTTCAGCAAATAGCCTAGTATCGTTCGTGCATCTTCCGGTGCTAATTTGCTATCATGGTCTCAGACGCCAAGAAAAAGAAGGCCGCAGCCAAAAAAGTGAATGTACTGAAAAACATAGTCAAGAACGAGACAGCGGCCAATAAGGTAGCGGAGGAGGCTGAAAACATTAGTTCAAATGGACAAGCTACAGGTGCAGATGGCACGCCACTGGACAAGCAGCTTGAGGAAATGGTTCTGTCCGAACGGACTTGCACGGGAATATTGACTTCACACCCTCAGTCACGAGACATTCAGTTTGAGAACTTCAGCTTGCTTTTTCACGGCCACGAACTCATCAGTGATACCAACCTAGAATTGAATTACGGCAGGTCAGTCATGCACGCTGGGGCTGTCTCTTGACTGACAGGTTGTACTGATCAAGCACACAGTGCTGCAGACGCTATGGTCTTCTTGGTCCAAATGGCTGTGGCAAATCTAGCTTACTGAAGGCTTTAGGAAATAGAGAAATTGATATTCCAGAGCATATTGACACCTATCTCCTAGACAGAGAAATTGAGGCGTCAGACCTGACAGCGCTAGAGGCTGTGATGAAGGTTGATGACGAGAAGATTCGCCTTGAGAAGGAAGCAGAGCAACTGCTGCAAGTCTCACAGGACGATGCTGAGGCGCAGCTACGATTAGAGGATGTCTATGAAAGGTGTACCATCATCCCACACCTACTGCTGAATGCCTAAACAGCGCAAGACCATCACTGCTTCACCAGCTTCCTAAAAACCAAGCCAAGAGCCCTTCACACTGCATGCAGGCTTGAGAACCTGGATGCATCTACCACAGAGGCCAGAGCAGCAAAGCTCCTACATGGTCTTGGCTTTGACACTCGTATGCAGCATCAGGCAACCAAGGACTTCTCAGGAGGCTGGAGAATGCGAATAGCTCTAGCCCGAGCCCTTTTTGTGGACCCAACCTTCCTGATTCTGGACGAGCCCACAAATCACCTGGATCTAGAAGCCTGTGTGTGGCTTGAGGAGACCTTGAAGGGCTTCAAGAGAATCCTGCTCATGGTCTCCCACTCGCAAGATTTCATGAATGGAATATGTACAAATGTCATTCACATGCACCAGAAGAAGCTGAAGTATTACGGAGGTGCGCATCAGCTGCAGTTCTGCTTTATAATGCACCATTGCAATCTTCAGTATACATGTTGCTGTCGCAACAATGTTACTGTTCAACACAGCAGCTTTGCCCTTGTGAACCTGTGTGCGGTTGCATAGTGACTGGTCAAACCTGCGCAATCACCATGATACTGGTGAAATATGCAATAGACTGCAGTTAGCATATACCCACACAGGAAGGGTGTCACAGGCAATGACTACAAACACGGAGAATGCACCTGTTTGCTGTGAAGACCTGCAGCGCTTCTCAGACACTCTGCCATCATCATCATCATACAAAGCAGCAATACCTTCTCTGTTGCCATATGCCATGACACGCAGGCAACTACGATGCATACGTGAGGACTCGAGCAGAGCTGGAGGACGCACAGATGAAGAAGTTCCGCTGGGAGCAGGATCAGATATCCAACATGAAAGAGTACATTGCCAGATTTGGTCACGGCAGTGCTAAGCTGGCTCGCCAAGCACAGAGTAAAGAGAAGACTTTGGACAAAATGGTGCGAGGGGGCCTGACAGAGAAGGTCCAGGGTGATCATGTTGTGCGCCTCAGGTTCACAGATGTTGGCAAGCTGCCACCTCCGGTCCTGCAGTTCGCAGATGTCACTTTTGGCTATTCTCCAGAAAGGGTGCTTTACCGAAATGTAAGCGAAGTTCTTCCTACCTGCACGCCTGTCTGGGATGGGTGACTGTGCTGCAGAAGCTGTTGAACAAGTTATGAAGTCTCACAATTGTTCATGAGCACAGGAAAGGGCACTTAAAGCTGGTTACTTGAAGTACTTAGAAAGTCTGCATGCAATCAACCTTTACTGTGTTTCCAAAGGCGTTACAGGCATCAGTAGAAGCTGTGACTCTTGAGATCAATATCCAAGAAGGCATAAGTGACTCACAGTGTGCAAGAGGCTGGCATGCTTGTCTGTACGTGGACTTTGGTGTTGATCTCGATTCAAGAGTCGCATTGGTAGGTCCCAATGGTGCTGGCAAGTCTACTTTGCTGAAGCTGATGGTTGGCACTCTAGAGCCTCTTGATGGAATGGTAAAACGGCATAATCACCTTAAAATTGGCCAATATCACCAACATCTAACAGAGCTATTGGACCCTGAGCTGACGCCCCTTGAGTACATGGTAAGCATGCCTGTCCCTACAAATGTGAAATGTGTATGCTGTCAGATGAAATGTTACTTGCACATGCTAAGTGAATTTGCATTTACCTGGTTGTATGCACATTGGTCACGCATACTGCTAGTCGTCCCTGCAAAAAGCAGATATAGCTAACAGTGTATGCAGTACAAGACTGCATCGTACATAAACTGCAGTGTTTTGCCATCCTGTCCTTGTGCTTTGTCACATCCAGTCCTCACTTCAGCAATCTGTATCTATGATAGCCATAGCCATTTAGGGTGGTGTCAGCAAAGTCCATTTGCCAATCTGCAGATCAAGGAGTTTCCAAATGCTGGAGGCGTTGAGAAGATGCGATCTCAAGTAGGGCGGTTTGGAATCACAGGCAAAGCACAGACGTCCAAGATGGCACAACTGTCAGATGGGCTGCGCAGCAGGGTTGTGTTTTCATGGCTAGCCATGCAAACACCGCATATGCTGCTGCTGGATGAGCCTACAAATCACCTGGATATAGAAACCATCGACTCGTTGGCCACAGCCATCAATGGTCAGGGCTTTGTTATCGCTTAGCTGCGATGTTTGACCAATACTGCAAAGCTTAAACAGCACCTTGCACCTTTGATACTGCCTTCACAAATGCACAAAGCAGTAGGATCATCTGGTTGATTCAGCACATACTGAGAGGTGTATTTGTCACAGAGTGATTGCCGCTGATTGGTCACAGCTAGCGATGATATGGACTTGTGCACTGCAGAGTGGGATGGTGGCCTGGTGCTTGTAGGTCATGATTTTAGGCTTATTGATCAGGTTGCCAAAGAGATCTGGGTGGTTGCCAAAGGTGGCGTACAGCGATGGGAGGGAGATATTGTCAGCTTCAAGCACCATCTGAAAGCAACTCATGCAGCACTAAATGATTGATGTTGCCCTCATTGGGCAGGATCCGTACATGGCATTGCTTGCCATGCTATTCTTTTTGGCGCCCTTGCTTGACAACGTTGTTGGTAGATAGTCAATTTCATGTCTCCACATGTTGGTGACGCTCAGCATGCATACATGCCCGGCTCAGTTTTATGTCTCCGCAAGTTGTTGCTCAGCATGGATACATGCTCGGCAACCTTGGACATTGTACATGAAATGGTCCTCTACCTGCTGTCGCCACTACGCCATGCTGATTGAGCCGTTATCGACACGAAAAGTTTTGGAGGACACTGGATGACGGTCAGCACCGTGGTGTTGAGTCTTTCTTCCCAGTAGAATTAAAGCATGCTGCACTGTGATGTCGACACTCGTCATTGATCTGTTCATGCCTTGCTGAGGCTTTCAATACCAGAATCGACTAGCTGTTGCTTTTGCAAACTATGCAACAGTGCCTGTGTTGTATGGACTACAGCATGTGCGACTGTCTCCAGTCTTGGAGGCACTGCATACAAACCAAGACAGAATGACTCCTGACTGATGTAAAGACACCAAAGGCACACAGTCTGCTAGACATTGTAATTCTGATGGCATATGCTATATTGCACAAGCCAGGCAAGGGCCTTATCAAATAAAAGCACCCTGCATGTGCGCAATTTAAGTGCTGATGCAGAAAGTGTGTGTAAATCAAATAGTTTGGGGTGGAGTATGCCACTGCTCAAATCAGTAAACACTGGAGTTCATTTGTTTAGTGTGACAGGGTAATGCAACCCTACACTTCTCAAAGATGGGATTGCTGGAGCGCCTCCATGAGCTGTAGCTTTTGCAGGCTCTGCATGCTGTAGCTGCTCAGCTGCTCACAGTAGGTGTTAATCTGGTTGGTGATGAGGAAATTGTCTAACTGATTGGGTTCAGGGATAGGCTTGAACTGTTGCAAATCCTCTTCTGGCAGCGCTTCTTCACCATTTGCACGCCGCTGTGCATTTTCCTGCCGGCGCTTCTGCAGCCACTGCGCCTGCTGCTGTTGCTGCCTGGCCACATTTCTGTGGTAGTACGAGACTTTTTGCTGCTCCATCACAGCATCATCTAAGCAGTCTGTGACAAACTCCAGATTACGCTCTAGAGTAGGCAAAACAGAGAGGTTGAGCTTGTCAACATCAATTTGCTTGATGACCGATGGTGGCTCAATCTCTGCCAGCATGGCTGCTGCCAAAGCTGAGTTCTGCAGATTGACTGGGATTTCCTCGAAGATCTCTTTCCAGGTGATGTTACCTGCCTTGACCTTTTCAGTTGTGAGGATGCCATCACCCTTGTACGCAGATATAAAACTGTCTTTAAGCTTGATTGCTTTGACAGCTAGACCTCCACCACTGCTACGCTGAGGGTCACAGATGATGCAAATACAGCGCTTGATACTTTCCTGGTAGTTTACAAAGGTCTCAATCAACTCAACCGTTTGAAAAGAGCCAAGCTGGGTGGACTGATACCTGCAATGGCAGACATGTGTTCTTGATTTCTTGATTCGAACATGTAACAACAAGATTTGCATTGACAGCTGCGCACCAGCCAACTGTGTTGTTGTCAACATTTATCTCCCGCAGGCACCGCATCATTTCAAGCTGGTAGTTGGCTCCATCTGCCTCATTGCCTTCATCATCTTCTGTTCTAGTCTGCAGGAAGTCAACGAAAATGTCGTCGCGCTACAGAGATCACCAAACTGCACCCCCTATCTGTACATGGCAATAACTCTTACAGGAAAAGGGAAGCAGTCTGTCACTTCCAGGGTTTGGCCAATGTCAAGACCGAGCAGCTGCCCTGTGACTAGCGAAGGCATGCTTTCTTTACAGTGCTTCAGGATCTTGAGAACAGCTAGCCCATCCAGCTGCACGTTTCTGAGCGGGGATGAGTCCGTTTTCTTCTCCATCGCGGCGGCAAAATTCATTGGCCCACCTTCGGACGCCATGATGGCCACCCAGACGCAATACAATCGTGATCGCTGCAAATGTCGTGCAAAATTCGCAATTAGCCGCCTGCCTTAACGAAGCCTTGATCCCTGAGCATGTGGGGATTCTGGATTAGGGAACTCTGTTACAACGGCGAGGGAAGCAAGGGCTTGTCTCGCCCTGGAAGGCAGTTGAGATCGAAGCGAACCAGCAAGTGTATAGCCGATCCGATTACCTTTCCAAACCAGTACATGAATGCTTGGAAACAGGGGGGTCGTGACTTGTCCTGACCCTGTGCGCTGAGGGCGCTGAGGGAAGTGTTGTGACTATCAGCACAAAGCGCCTGGTCGCGGGGAGTGCTGTACAATGGCTCTAGATATTCGCATAGCAGGGAGATACCGCCTTGGCAGAAAGATTGGCAGTGGTTCCTTCGGAGATATCTATCTAGGCAAGAAAGCTTATAATGATTCACCTTGTTCGACTATAAAGAACTTGTGTGAGTCAGGTTTTTGGCTCACAAGTTACCATCTGCAGGTTTACACATTCACACTGGGGAGGAGGTTGGCATCAAGTTGGTGCGCTTTGGCTCTACCTTTGACTTACGCAACTTTTATTGAATAACAATGACATGGTCTTCACTTGCTTCCTTTTGCAGGAGTCAATCAAAACCAAGCATCCTCAGCTGCTTTATGAGTCCAAACTGTACAAGATACTGCAGGGGGGAAGTGAGCTTACAGCTTGCTACCTTTGCTCAGCAAAGTTGCCACAAGTACCTAAGCCAATTGTGTGTGATTGCAGCTGGAATTCCCAACATCCGCTGGTATGGAGTCGAGGGTGACTACAACGTCATGGTGATAGACCTTCTCGGTCCCAGTCTGGAAGATTTGTTCAACTTCTGTAACAGAAAGTTCAGCTTGAAGACCGTGCTGATGCTGGCCGACCAGCTGGTGAGTTTGCCACTATCGTTCAGTGAATATGGCACCGCGACAGCTCCATCAGCTCGTGCCTATTCTGCAGATCTCAAGGATAGAGTACGTGCATAGCAAAAGCTTCATCCATCGTGATATCAAGCCAGACAACTTCTTGATGGGATTGGGTAAGCGAGCGAACCAAGTCAATGTGATCGACTTTGGGCTTGCCAAGAAGTTCCGCGACCCCAAGACGCACATCCACATCCCGTACAGAGAGAACAAAAACTTGACAGGCACAGCTCGGTATGCCAGTATCAACACACATCTGGGTATTGAGCAGAGTAGAAGAGATGACATTGAGTCTCTGGGCTATGTGCTTATGTACTTCCTGAGAGGCAGTCTTCCCTGGCAAGGACTGAAAGCTGCCACCAAGAAGCAGAAGTATGAGAAAATCAGTGAGAAGAAGATGGCGACACCAGTGGAGATCCTGTGCAAAGGGTTCCCAATGGAGTTTGCCACCTATTTCCAGTACTGCAGATCGCTGCGGTTTGATGACAAGCCTGACTACTCATACCTGAGGAAGCTCCTGAGAGATCTGTTTGCACGAGAAGGTAAGCTGAAGCACATCAGCATACTGTCAGAGCTGGCAGGATATAGCAATGCTGTCCCATGACATGACAGTGAGCAGTACAAACTGTGTGCAATGACAACTTCCTTAGTCATTAAGCAAGTCATGCTCCGTGTCTCCATTTTGATAATGCGGCAATGTTCCAGCATGCCAGCAAGATCTGTGATCATGGCATGGGGTGGGTATGCCAGATGAGTTGTACTTCAAAAGGAAGGCTTGAATCAAAGTCAGGATGACAACTCAGGCTGCTGTTGGTATTTAAGCTATTCAAAAAGCACCTCGCATGGGGTGCTGCTGAGAATAGCACATACCTCAGCCTCTTGTGTAAGTCAACGCAAGTTGGGTTTGCAAGATCTATATGACTCAAAGTGCTTATGTATTGTGTCTTTCCAGGATTCCAGTGGGACTATGTCTTTGACTGGACCATTCTGAAGTATCAACAGACCAAGAACCATGCTGTGGCCAGGCCAGATGCGGCTCCTGCAGCGCAAGCAGACCCTGCTGATACAGACAAAGGAGACCGCAGTGGGTTTGCCAGGGCTTCAAGGGGGGATTCAGGCAGGAGGTTCGTGTCTTGATGCATACATGGTTGCATTGCTCCTTTCCATGATCATGTCAGAAGAGTGCAATGCCAAGCTAGACCACAGCTCTGCGCATGCTCTGCCTGAACATTTCAGGTCATGCAAGCATATGGAAGCGCGATCTCAATGTCAAGAGAAAGTGCTTATGTGCTCATGCCTGTCAATGTCACTGCAGGCTGATGCCAAACGCCAACCCTGTGCCGCCCAGGCGAGACTTTTGAGGTGATCAAAACCTCACCAGATGCCATGACACGTCCCTGAACTATGTTGTGGGTCCAATACATGCATAGCAGGGTACAAAGCGAACATGCATGCATCTGCACCACAGAGCTGTTTTGTTTTGGCTTTTGTTGCTCGCTCACCGGTTGTGATTTGCAGGAGTCTGATAATTTTCGTCATGTGTGTAGCTGACAGTGCGAGCTGCATGTGTGAATGTGACCTCAATGCAATTCTGACTGTTGTCCGCATCTGCTGCAGGTGCTTCTGACACACACACACAGACAAGTCAGGCCTCCGCTGATGAACTGAATAGATAAATCTTCTACCTGCGCGAGATCATTGTCTGTCTTGCTGAAGCAGCATCTGCAGGCATGTGTATGTTAGCGCCCTGCAGCCAGGAAGTGCCGTTTTGAGATGGTGTTCGTGCACGCTATGACCCTCTCTATCCCTTCCACGTGGCTTGTGCTTGCACAGCTCCTTATGTCTAGTACAAGGTGTGGCCATTCCTCTGGCCCAAAATGCCAGAGCACTGTACTTATCAAGTCTGCCAGCACATTGTATGTTTGTAGAAGCACTACAGTCAGAGTGCTGGCTTGTATGCAAGCTATCGTGGTCCTAATGATGTGTGTCTCTAACTGTTGTGAACTTCAGCTTGTTAGTTTTGGCGTGTCTGGCCTAGAGATTCGGTTTGCCTTGACCCTTCGAAGTCTGACCTGTGCCAGACTGGTGCTTCATCTGAAAGCTTGCCAGACATACTTGAGCGTGCTGAACTTTTAGGCTGTAACCTCAACCATCTGAGCATTTATTGGTGCAGCCATTCTTTATGCTGCCTAGCTTGTCGCTTGTGCAAATGGCGCTTGTTTGGTGGATAGGGCAGTGCAAGCGATACAACGATAAAGCTTTCACTGCAAGCTTTCAATGTTTGCTACGGCGGCAGCATGCAGAGTTTTTCTGTCAGTGCTGTCTGCACTTGCGAGTGTGAAAATTGATGCAGCAGTGATGTTGCAGGCCACCTACGTGCCCTCTGCAAACTCACTGGCTGATTGTCATCATATGTGCACAATTGTGGTCCAAGCCTCATTAGGCACTTTCGGTGTGCAAGAAGTACTGCATGTTTGAACTTCCGTCATGCCGGATGAGCAGACAGTCTGGAACTGTGTGGTGCAGCAAATGCTTAATGGTTGCCCGGAAACTGAGTGAGCTTGCTCGCGGCATGCATAACAAGCATTCAGGGTCTTTCAGTCACTGATCTACAGGACGTGATCTGACACTCGGTTACGACTGCGTGAGCACCTTCCGGTCCTGTCAATCTGCTGACTCCCCAGCGAAGTGTTCAGCATGGTCGGCCTTACAGTGTCGAGACAGAAAGTGGTTGTTTGCGACAACGGTACAGGGGTATGCAGCGCAAACCACCCTGCACGTGAGATCTAAAGCTGCCCCAGCCTGTAAAACTGCTGAGTGCCGCTGCAGTTTGTCAAGTGTGGTTTTGCGGGCGACAACTTTCCGAGAGCTTCGTTTCCTTGCATGGTTGGGCGTCCAATGCTCCGTTCTGAAGAAGGGTTCAGCGAACAACAGTTGAAGGTACAGACGTCACTGCCACTTCGAATTTGCACATCACAATCACCTTGATGAAGCGTGTTTTCGTCCAACTTTAGCCTGTGCAGCGTGCAGGACGTTGTTGTAGGGGAAGAGTGCTCACAACAGCGCCACAGCTTAGAGGTCACATACCCTATATCAAATGGCATAGTACAGAAATGGAATGACATGCAGCACATTTGGGACCATACGTTCTACAAACAGCTGCAAGTGGACCCAACAGAGTGCAAAATACTCCTGACAGATCCTCCCTTGAATCCAAAAGGCAACAGAGACCGGCTTTTGCAAACCATGTTTGAGCAGTATGGCTTTGCAGCAGCTTTCATCCAGATACAAGCTGTCTTAACACTGTATGCTCAAGGTGATGATATTGTGTACATACACTCTTTTCATTCCAGGCAGTAAATGCTTCCCCAACACCGCTGTGGTAGCTGGGATGCAAGCATGTCCATTCATGTGGTCTGCTCATGCACCTAATTTATGCAGGACTGTTGACGGGCTTGGTGGTGGATTCTGGAGATGGTGTAACACACACGGTGAGATCAATAGTGGCCATGTTGGCTTTCCAACTGTACCAGCACACATCACATTCAATGGATGTAGTGTATGAAGCCAATACATCCTTCTGACTTGAGGGTGGTCTGATGCACGCCATCGTCTCACTTGGGTATATGCTGCTCCAATTATAGCTTCTGCAGGTAGCTGTGATTGATGGCTTTTCATTTCCTCATCTGACCAAGCGATTGAATGTTGCTGGCCGTCATGTGACCACACAACTTGTGGAGCTGCTGCTGCGGCGAGGCTATGCTTTCAACCGCTCAGCTGATTTTGACACCGTGCGGCAGATGAAGGAAAAGCTATGTTATGTAGCATGTGACTACCAGAAGGAGGTGCAGGTTGGCATTTCTCGCCAGTTTGATATGCTGGTGCCTTAATGCAAAGATCACTTGTAGCCAATTCCAAGACATTCTAGACAAGGCCAAATCCTCAGGTGCACAAAAGCAGAAGCAGGAATCGGTGTGCCTAAAAACGCAGGACACAGGCACTGTCATACGCTGCCAAATCACTTCGGTGTCTGCTGCAGCTAGCCAGAGAAACCACACATATAGTTCAGTCTTACACTCTGCCTGATGGGCGAGTGATCAAGGTGGGAGCTGAGCGCTTCATGGCAGCTGAAATCATGTTCAGGCCAGAACTTGTAGATGTGGAGACCCCTGGCATCTCACAGAATGTCTTCGACTGCATTCAGGTCAGGCTGTGGTTCATCACCTGCTTGCATCTTCTGTGCAAAAGGCATCTGCTCCTGCCGGAGTAGCAAAGCAGCTGAATGACTCTCTGCCGTTGTCATAAGGGGCACTGCGCAGCCCACAAATGGGAATGCAGCTGAGCACTCAACTCTGCGACACGATAGACTGCTGGCTATACAGATTGAGTCCATCCCTAGTTGATAGGGACAGCATTGTAGCATGCTGGAGGTCTGATAAGCTACCTGATTGCAATACAGGAGATGGACATGGACAACAGGATGACGCTGTATCACCACATCGTGTTGAGTGGGGGCTCTACAATGTATCCCGGCATGCCAAGTCGAATGGAGCGTGACATCAAGGCTCTGTATTTGGATCAAGTCTTGAAGGTAGAGCATGCCTGTCAGTGTTGTCACTTTCCGTACGTGGTAATCTGTGTGCGGCATCTCAGCACAATGCCAGCGCTTGTCAAAGGGATATCACTTGTGTTACAGGGAAACAGAGAAGGCCTACGTAAGCTCAAACTCAAGATTGAGGATCCTCCAAGAAGGAAACACACAGGTAACAGATCAACAACTTACGCACATGAGAGTAGGCTGCTGGCTGTTCCACTAAATTACACCGCTGTTACACGTACAATATGCATCCACATTGACAGGTACTCTCTGTGGTGCATGGGTCGCCGACATGTATCCAACAGCAAGGACAGTGCTGCTAGCATTCATCATGCCTAGCCTAAATGATACAAGGAGAGGGCACGCAGGCATCTGATGTGTGGCCCTGTTGTGTTGCAGTCTTTCTAGGTGGAGCTGTACTGGCAGACATCATGAAGGATAAACCATCGTTTTGGGTGAGCAAGCAGGAGTATGAAGAAGATCCTTATAGAGCCCTCAAGAAGTGTGGATCTTTGTAAAGATATGATGAGTAGTGTTTGCATGTTCATCGCCCAGTATGCTGTTAGCAATCATGATCTGCCTGTTTACCCTTCATCCTCTGTAATGGATCATGTGAACACGTTCATTGTAATCCTGCAACAAGATACAACAATATTGAACACGAGACAGTATCATCAAAGACAAAATTTCAATCCGCCTGATGCAGGCAAAACGGGATTGCAAAAGCCTTGCAGGTGAGCGTACAGATGTGAACAATTGATCAATGCCAAGAGTGACACACACTTTGAGAGGAGCAGCAATAACAGTTTGTCTAAAGCACCACGTGCAAGCTAAGACATGCAAGATTTGCACACAAACAGCGCATCATCTAGAAAAGGAAAGGGGATTCCTGCAACCATACTATCAGCACAATGTCAAAGAAGGCTACTTGCATCTTCTCTACAACAGTATCAGCAGGTGGTCACAAGCTGGAACTACACTGAGTGAGGAACCCTAGTATCCTACAGAGCTAAGACTAGCCTAGCCCATGAAGCGGCTGGTGCTCATGAACCAAAAGGTGTTCTCGCCAGGGCATTTACAGACACCTGACGCTTAGATTCCGGCATTCGCCAGCTTCCTGGACCTGCCAGCTTCAAGGACGCAGCATCATCATTAGCATGCACGGAGGCGTGACCGTTGACTGATGGCCATGCTGCAGGCCCACTACCGGGCTGGTGTGACCTGTTATGTGCACGCTGCTGTTGCTGAGACAAGCCAGAAGCAGCATGGTCTGGTGGCTGCAGACTGTGGCCTGCTGGCAGGTTCACAAACCTTGCAAGGGCATGCTTTGGCTTTGATGCTTGGTTGAGTGGATTGCCTAGACCAGCGTGGGGATTGTGAACACCCTGAAAGTTAGAAGAGCCTTGCTGTGGGTTCCAGGTAGGCTGTTGCCGCGGCGATGCCTGCATTACTTGTGATGGCACCTGGCTCAAGCCAGCAGCTGCGCTGCCATGCATGGAACATCTGTCAGGCTGAACCTGCGAATGATTTGCATGCTGACTGTGCAAGCTGTGATTGAGTCCCAGATTTCCTGAAGTCAGCTGTCTTGAGGGAGCCACATGTCCATCAAGACCTGCTGCTGTAGCCATGCCATCAAGCGTCTGTTTTGGCTGGCCATGCATTCGGGTTTGCTGAAGCTGCTGCCTGCCTGTTTCACGAGCTGTAGCAGATGCTTGAGACGAGCCTGCCTGTTTCGGCCATTTGGTAGCTTGTGACATATCCCCACCTCTTGGAGGGTGCCTGTCAGGCTGCTGTGACAGTGCACTGCCAGGACGCAGAGTTTCTGACAAAGCATCAAGCTGAGCACAGCCTGAAGCAGACTGTAGACGGCCCACAGTGTGAGCTGAAGACGTGCCATGTTTGCTGAGCGTTTGAGGTTGAGCAGCAACTGAGGGGGACCTGCAGCATCAGCATGGTGATTCATCAATGTCACAAGAGGGTAGAGAAGATGTGCAGCAGCCTGTGCAGCGTCGTGATTTCAAACCAGCACTCTCAGCGTCAGCATTGATGCGAACTGATGCGCAATGCTGAGATGCTTGTCAGACTGTACAAAGGAGTACTGCTGCTACTGGTCAACGCTCATATCAACACATTTGCAGCATGACTCGTGCAACACAGGCAAATAGAAGTGAGCCTGGAGACTGACCTGGCTCTGCGTGTCCTGGGTCTGGTTGCCAGCAGGGGAAAGCGAGGAGGGAGGGAGGGGTCATGCACAGCATCTGCCTCTGGGTTGCTGCGTGACATGTGCTCCTCATATGTCCATACAAGGCGGCTGTGCTTGGTTCTTTGTGACCTTGCCATGTCAGTAGCCTTGCCATCTGTTGCATCATGCCTCCTGTCATGCTTGCCACCTTGCTGCAGCTGCATGCCCTCCGCTGGCTGTATATGCTGAGATGGGAAGCTACTGCTTGGCATTGATGCATAGACGGATGGTGCTGGTGGCTGAACATGATTTGACGGTGGGTGTGGGGGCAGCTGAAACTCAGAGTCATCAGAAGATTGCCGAGCAGCAGGCAGTGGCTGAAGAGGCAATTTTGCCTGCTCCACGGCAAAGCGCGAAGGCCCTGCTGGGGGTTTCTTACTGCCTTTGGTACCTGTCTTCTTGCCAGCCTTTGCCCCTTTAGCTGCTGCAGCTTTACTGGCAGCTCTGCCAGTTGTGCTGGGCTGAGAGGTGGTGCTCTTGCTGGCTCTGGCAGGGGCTGTTGGTTGCGGAGCACAGGGCCTACAGTTGGGAAGGTGGTCGTCAAAGGCAGCAGTGAGTAGGAGGCTGTGGCACACTGTGCATCTGACTGTTTCCAGCTTGCTGTTGCTGCCTGTGCCTGATGTGGATGCTAGGGCAGCCAGCCGTGAGGGAGGCAGGCACGTCGATGCCTGAATGCCCCTAATGTTGGCATGCATCTCAGTCAAGGCTATGTCCATAGCCTGGATTTCAGCTTGACCTTGAGCTGAGTCTGGATCCTCTCTGAGGAGATCTTGAAAGTTACTCCAACCTGATGAATCTGCTGGCGCATCATGCAGCGAGTCCGAACACCTGGTGGCAGAAACGGACTACGTGGGTGTTATTAGAGAACAAGAAGCCACAATGCAAACAAAATCCTGAACTTATGCTTGCCTGGCAGCAGAAGACCAATCACTGTCCTTGAATACGGATGTAAGATGATCGACCAGAGCAATACAGTTTGAGGTCTGCAGCACTGCTGGCAGAAGCGCTGTTTTCTGCTCCAGCTCTGCAAGGACACTCACAAAGGTTCGACATAGCTTGATGTACAGAAGCGCCAAAAAAATTGATTTGGCGGGTGCTGCCAATGCAGGTCAACGCCGCTGCCTGGCGAAGTCACAACGCCATATCGCTAACGTGTATGTAGTACTCACAGCGCGAAAGAGCCGCGGCAAAAGCATGCTGACACAGAGCATGTAAGAGTACTTGCAAGTCCGCTATGCAAGTCCAGAGGCATACCCGCGCGAAGAGTCCTGAGCCTGTCTGAGTCAACTTCCTGGCGAACCATGTTAAGTCAAAGTAACACTAACGTAGGCGCTGCAAGCTGTTCGCTCAATAGCGATTTGGGGTCATTACGCGACAAAATGTCTAGAGGGGCTTACGTGCGCCCGGCAAGGCATATGCCGCAATGTATTGCGCGTGCATGCTCTGCGACATTTTGACCTGACTGACTGAGTCAAGCAAGGTTGCTTGACTACATTACAGTTTCATTCATCCGTTCGAGCGAAGAAGCTGCGACTACGGATGACGCGATGCGCGACGTCGGGCTTGAGGCTGGCTTGAGGTCCGAGATCGCTTGCCTTGATCAGTAGCACGACTCTTCAGGTGTTTCCGAATCGTCCTGTACAGCGTTGGCATTGCTCCCACAGCTCGTGCTAACCCTCGCCTGCGAGTTGCGTATAGGACTACACGACACTGGCGAGCTTGACGCAGCGCCTTCTTCCAGGTCTCAGAAAAATGCTGCAGTCTTCTGTGACACCTGGTTCATGCCGTGCGTTTAGCGCAGTAGCTGGACCGGGCTGTGCAGTCCGCAGGCCAGCACAGCTGTTGCACCGCCACACGTGCTTGCCGAAGGTAAGTGTGCTGACGTACTTTCTGTGGCGTGCTGCGTTGCCCTGCCCCTGCGCTGAGAATGAGTCAAAGCTCGTCTGCTGCAGGGCCTGTTGGGCGATGTGCGCTTCGCACGAGCTGGTCTTCCTGCAAGCTTGAGCTCATCCTGCCAGAGGAGTAAGTCCGTGATCACTTGCTTTTTTGGTAGGCAGGCAAAGCTTTGCATGACTGGCAGGCAGCCAGCAATGACAAGCACTGCAAGTGGCTCTGCAGCTGTCAAGTAGGAGAAGCAATATGTATGAACTGTTTTGTATGCAGGGCACCCCCATAATATGGGTGTGGTCACTGCACAGGCAGTTGCTGCCCCTGAAGCTGAGCAGGTTGAGCAGGCTGTCTCATCTGATATACATGGCTTTGAGTTGCAGCGGCAGCAATGGGTCGCTGAGTACAACTCTACGGTCCTTCTTTACAAGCATAAGAAGACAGGTCTGCTGATACGCATCCTTTTACATCTGTGCACTTTTGTACATTTGTGTCTTTGAACAGCGCAAAGCTGCTCTGCATCAGCGTCCGTGGCTTCTTGCAGTCTCCATATCTCAGTACTTGCTCAGAGACTTGACATGCATATGGCTTTTGAGCAGATTTCATTTCATAGCGCTGACAGTCAACAGGAAGCAAAGCATTCTGAATGACACTGATGACATGGCACAGGGGCTCAGGTCATGTCTCTGCTGAACAAGGATGAGAACAAGACCTTTGGGGCTGTCTTTAGGACACCAGTGGAGAACAGCAAAGGCATTCCCCATATTTTAGAACACAGTGTCTTGTGTGGAAGCAAGAAGTATCCAATCAAGGAGCCCTTTGTTGAGCTGATGAAGGGCTCCCTCAATACCTTCCTGAATGCCTTCACATACCCTGACCGCACTTGCTACCCTGTGGCTTCAACCAACCTTCAGGTAAGACTGTTGTCTCTACTCGTCCCTCAGTCTGTAATAAAATACTAGCATGGAGTCTCCTGCTCTGCAAGAAGGGCCAGGTGCAGGTGCTCGAGCAAGCAAGCATGTCTTGTGCCTTCTCACCGTCATGTGTCATTGTTAGTGATGCTTCTGCTGTGACTGCTGATCTCGTCTCACAGAGCTTTCATGAAGGTCAGCTGATCCTGTATCAGACATGCAACTGGTCTGCTTTGCATGTTCTCATGTGTTCAGGAGGTTTTGCTATTGCTGATGAATGCCAACTTGTTGTAGGATTACTACAATTTGGTGGATGTATACCTAGATGCAGTGCTGCAGCCCCGCTGTGTGACTGATCCCAAGACATTTGCTCAGGAAGGCTGGCATTATGAGCTTGATGATGCAAAGGTAAGTCCTATGCAGCTGAGGTGTGTTGTCAATGCACTCAAGGCAGGGTCTGAGCACCTGGACATAACATGCTCCTTCCAAAGTGTGTCAGCCTATTACTGCAGCTTTCCTCCCAAGTTCCAGTGACAAGCAACAACACAGTCTGCATGCGGCATGACCTGCCCCTCTGATGCAAGCTGCTTTATGCAAGCAATCGCAGCACAACTGTCTGGCACACCCCAAGGCCTGCATCCAGTGCTGATGTAGGTATGAATACTTTTACCAGCGTGAAGCTGTATGTTTATCGACAGTTGTGCCCAAGGTTGCAAGCAAACATACTGTCGAGATGTGCAGCAACAGCAGTGCGTATGATGTGGAATATGGTGCAGGCTGAGATTACTCGCAAGGGTGTTGTCTTCAATGAGATGAAGGGTGTCTACTCATCTCCTGACAGTGTAAATCAGCGCGCCGTGCAGCACTCTCTCTTCCCTGACAACACCTATGGAGAGGACAGCGGCGGTGATCCAAAGGTCATTCCAGAGCTCACTTTCGAGGAGTTCCAGGTACAGCAGGCGCTGCTGTTTGAGCATTGAAAACAACAAGCAGCAAGGACTGCAGCTGCATGACATGCAGCCTGATTCAGACGTTGTGTAGGTTGTGCAGTATCATATTGCCTGTCTGGGGCATGGTCTGGAAAGCTTCATACCTGTGTGATTGCCACCGTCAGTATCAATGGCGCCGTGCATCAGGTCTAAGCACTGGTCACTGCACAAAGCAGGCACTAGCAATACGTCGTCCTACTCTCAGCTGATGTCAGCTGATGTTGTCTGAATTGGCATGCAGGACTTCCATGGCAGGTATTACCACCCCAGTAATGCACGCTTCTGGTTTTATGGAGATGACCCAGCAGATGAGCGCTTGAGGCTGTTGAGCAAGTACCTTGATGAGTTTGAGGCCCGGCCTGTAGACTCTACAGTGCATGCTCAGCCTTTGCACCAGGTAATGCTGGACCATGCGCTTTGTGCTGTCTGTCATGGCCCCATTGCATGTCTCTGTGCTGTTCTCTTACAGGCAGACTTGCTGAGAGGCTTTGCTGGATGAATCCAGCTGGCAAATTCTCAGCACCTGCGGAGCTGTGCCTGCTTGTGTCAGTCATCCCGAGGATCGCGCTGCCGTTGCGGCATCTTCGACCTCAACTCTACCCAAATGACCATGATAGCAGGCTTTCAGCTACTCACAACCGTTGCTCCATAGCAACAGTTGAGACAAGCTGTGACAAAACTGCATACGGCAGCAACAACTGTGTCAAATGTTTCAGCTGCTGCAGACCTTCATGTTGTGTGGACGCTGCATGCATGGACTTGGGCTGCGCTGTGACAGGCATGCTTTCATTGCGCTTCTGACATGTTGCGTTTTGCATTTCAGGAGCCAAAGAAGGTGGTACAGCACTACGCTGCTGGTGAAGGAGAGGGCGAAGAGGCACCAAAGGTGAGCCTTCCCTTGTGTTCCCCAAACCATGCCTTCTCTGCTTGCCTGTGAGTTGTATCTATGGAGTATAAAGTTGGCTGCCTTCTGCTGCTGCTGCTGCTGCTGCGGCATGGCATACATGTGGTAGACATGGTTGTCATGCTATAGTGATTTGCATGTACAACAACAGATGTGCACCTGCAGCAGCAGCACTATTCTGCTTCCCATTTTCTGGGCCTTTATAGCTGTCTGCATACATCTGCAAGCATGAATGCCATGAACAGCACAGCTCGTGTCCTGTACCACTGCCTGTCTGATCATACACCTTGCGCCCAAACAAAACAGTCTCACTTGGTTCGCCACTCCTCTAAGCTGAGCTACCTTGTGGTGCTGTGCAGGCGTTTGTGAGTGTGAACTGGCTGCTGTCAGAGGAGCACATTGACTTGGAGACAGAGCTAGCCTGGGGCTTCCTGGACTACCTGATGTTGGGCACCACGGCTGCCCCCCTCAGGCGGGCCCTTACAGAGAGTGGCTTGGGTGAGTCCATCATCGGCGGGGGCCTCAGCGATGAGCTGCGGCAGCCCACTTTCAGCCTGGGTCTGAAGGGTGTGGACCCTGCCAACGCACAGAAGGTCTGCCTCTTGCCTGCCAGCCCTCCTCCTTGTCTGCTCATCTTTCCCTGTGGTTTGGATGGCATGGTGTGGCAGCTGATGAGTCTTTTGTCAGCTGAGTGTGTTGACACGTGCCTGCCAGTACATAGACTCCAAATGCACTCTTCTGCCTTCTGCTTGCTTGCCTTCTGCCATTGCGACCTGCCTGCTGCTTGTGTTTGGCCTGCCTTCAGTCAAGATGGCTGCATGCAAGTGAACCTTGGCCTGAACCATTGCAATTGTTGCGGTTGTGGCAAACCCTGATGTGTCACTACCGAACAGCAGTTGTAGTTGCAGTCGGAACACGTGACATCATGGCATGTGCACAGGTTGAGGACCTGGTGCTGAGTGAGCTGGAGAAGCTGAAGAACGGTGGCTTCAGCAGCACTGCTGTTGAGGCAGCCTTGAACAGCATTGAGTTTGACCTGCGTGAGAACAACACCGGCAGCTTCCCTAGGGGTTTGAGCCTGATGCTGCGCTCAATGTCGTCCTGGATTTATGACAAGGACCCTTTCCAGCCCCTGCAGTGGACTGACTCCCTTGAGCACTTCAAGGTACTGTCTTGCCTTTCGCCTGTCCCATCACGGTATTGTCTTGCCTTTCGCTTGTCCTATCAAGCTGGCCCCTGGTTTTCCTAAGGCTTGGCCCAACCACCAAACTGAATTTCACCTTTGAAATGCGCTGACTTTCCTTCAGAGGTATGGTCTCACTATGATGTTCAGCTCCTATCTGTCCAGCTTTGCACAGCCAGGTGCGTCCTGCTGTCTGTTGTGTCTGTGCGTTGCTGCCACCCATTCATCTGCTGTTGCCTGCTCTGTTGTCCTGTTTCAATGTAGTCATCAGCGCATGTTGGCCATTGCATGTTGTCATTGCTGTCTGAAAAGGTGACTGCCATTGCTTGATCATTGTGTCAGTAGTTGACCAGCCTCATCTTGGGCCAGCAGAACCAGGTTGCCTCTGGGAAATCTTCCTTGCTCCCTCCTCTGTTACAACAAGCATCTGCTGGACAAGCTGTGAGCATACTTGGCTTTTTGAAGTGCCTCACAACCCTTCACTCTTGTTTTGGTTTCTGCACATGACCATACTCCTGCAGACGAGACAGTGTCTGACAGGAGATTGTATTGCTCACAGACTGTGTCTGTTCTCAAGCAGAACGTCCAAGTACAAAAGGCAGGAGTCAGCGTCATGAGGCAATTGCAAGCGACGCATGTTCTGTCCTGCTGTTCACCCTTGTACTTTGCGTCATCTTTGCAATGCAAGGCCGTCTTGCTCCTGCAGAGACTGTGTTTTGGCCTTTTGCTTCACTGGCACCTGCAGTCAATGTCTATTTTCTGTTTCTCTTTTATTCTACTATGCAATTTTTCCTCCATTTTCCTATCTTCTAATTGGCCACTTATTCTTGTTGCGTTGAATGCTGAATTTTGGCTGTGTCATGCAGGGCCGTATTGCATCAGGGGAGGATGTGTTTGGCCCTTTGATTGAAAAATATCTGCTGGCCAACAAGCACAGGGTCACTGTCCAGCTGCTGCCTGACCAGCAGCTGGCAGCCAAGGAAGATGAAGAGGAGAAGGCTCAGCTGGCTGCCTTCAAGCAGAAGCTGGTGGATGCTGAACTGCAGGAGGTCATCAGAAGCACACAGGAGCTGAAAGAGCGTCAGGTCAGTACCTTCATGCACACCACTGCTTGTGTTCACCACGTCTTTGGTTTTTCTTGTCGCTTATGTTTTGCAAAACACCCGCCGGTGCTTGTCTGTCAGACATCTTGCCTGCTGCCTGGCTGTGTTCCTGAAGTGTTTAGATGCAGCCTGAAACCCCGCCTGCATGAAGACAGATGTCAGAATTCCAGGTGCTGGAGATGCTGCGCCTGCCCGACTATTGCTCATCAAGTGGTTGCAGAATAAGTTTTGAAACACAGGCCATTGGAGCACAGTTGCTACATGTCAGCTTGCATCAGCATGTCCTAAAGCTCAGCTGGGGGCGCAAAAGTTTTTTTTTTTTTTTTCAAAGGATTATGTGCTGTA
>JAABUP010003225.1_pt1 | contig 29168 bp, 28 predicted proteins | sample 5559201 | NCBI WGS metagenome assembly JAABUP01 (sample SAMN10711887, study PRJNA513373) | rock metagenome | isolation source: Antarctica rocks | place: Antarctica | reverse complement strand
CAGGTCCCAGCGCCCGCCCGACCCGGAAACCATGGCCGTCACGGCAAGCAACAGCAGCCGCACGTGTCCCTCGGCATAGTTCCGGCCTCGGCATAGGTCGATCTATGCGGATGTCCGCATAGATCGATGGGCTCGGGCACGTGGCGATCTACGCGGGCAGCGGGATGATGTGGGACGCCCCCACGCCGGGCAACAGCGTGCACGAGCGCCCGATCTACGGTGCCTACCTGGTGGGACGCGTCCGCCGCTGACGCGCAAGCCGGCCGACTCGAGGGCCGTCGGCTCTACCCTGGGCAGGTGCGAAGGGCGGCAGGGGCGTGACCGGTGTGGGCCCCGCCGGCCCCGGTCCCGCCACCACCCCGGTTCCCACCGGTGCCCCCGGTGCCGGCGACCTGCTGGGCGGCAGATACCTGCTGCAGCGCGCGGTCCGGGTCGGGCCCAGCACCCTCTGGCAGGCGGAGGACGAGATCCTGGCCCGGCCGGTCGCGGTGCGTGTGCTCGATCTCCGGCTGGGGGCCGCGGGCGGTGCCGACGGCACGGCCCAGCGATTCCTCGCCGCCGCCGTCCTGGCCGGGCGGGCGACGGGCCCGCTGCTGGCCAGCGTCCTCGACGCCGCGCACGACCCTCAGGCCGGGGTGGCCTATGTCGTGGCCGAGTGGGTCGACGGGCGCCCGCTGGCCGACGTGCTGATCGAGGGGCCGCTGGAGCCCGCGCATGCGGCCGCCCTGACCCGCGCTGTCGCCGTCGCGCTCGTCGGCGCCCACGCACGGGGCGTGCACTCCCGGCGGCTGCATCCCGGCCAGGTCCTGCTCTGCCCGGGCGGTGCTGTGAAGCTCACGGACCTCGAGGTCGCCGCCGCGGTCCGCGACCTGCCCCCGACCGACGACCCCGTCGGCGCCGACACGGTGGACCTTGGCCGCCTGCTGCACGCCTCGCTGACCGCCACCTGGCCGGGCCCCTCGACCGGGCCCGGTGGCTGGGCCGGACTCCCACCGACGCCGTCCCGCGACGGTCGGCCCCGCCTGCCGCGGCAGGTCCGCGCCGGCCTGCCGCGCGAGGCCGACGCGGTGGTGGCGCGGGCGCTGGATCCGCGCCTGCGTCCCGGTGACCTCCCGCTTACCACCCCGGCAGCGGTCGCCGAGGCGCTAGCGCCCTGGCCTGCGGCGGCCGACGTCAGCGCGGCGGCGACGGTCGGGACCCCCCGCGCCGCCGGCCCGGCGCTGCTCGACAAGGCCCTGCAGACCCGGGAGGACGACGTGGCGGTGCGGCCCCGCCGCCGCTGGCTGCGACTGACCCTGCTGCTGCTGCTGCTCGCGCTCGTCGGCGCCGGCGGGTGGGCCGCCGGGCTCGTGGTGGGCGGGGTCCCGAACAGCGGCAAGTACGCCGCCAAGCCGGTCGTCCCCGGCCTGGCCCCCTCCAGGGCGGGCGCGACCGGGTCACCGTCGCAGCCGCTGAAGCTCACCGCCGTAACCAGCTTCGACCCGCAGAGCGACGACAAGACGGAGAACGAAGCAGCCGTGGGCGACGCCACCGACGGCGACGCCACGACGTCGTGGAGCACCGAGCACTACCTCACGCCGGCGTTCGGCAACCTCAAGAGTGGCGTCGGCCTGCTCGTCGACCTCGGCACCCCCCAGCCGGTGGGCCGGGTCGTGGTGGTCGCCCCCGCGGGGGAGCAGCTGCAGCTCTACGCCGCCCAGGGAGCGACCGCGGCGCCCGCGACCCTGGATGTGCTGTCCGCCGTGACCACCTCGACCGCCGCGGTCGACGGCGACACGACGCTGTCACCCTCCGCGCCGACCACCGCGCGCTGGTGGGTGGTGTGGCTGACCACATTGCCGATGGACCAGCCGGGCGACCGGCCCGATCCCGGCCACCCCTACAGCGGTCACATTGCCGAGATGGCGTTCTACCCCCGCTAGCCTCGCCGGGTGGCGGGCAGCGGTGACCCGGACGCCGACCCGCACCATGACCCCCAGCACGATAGGCGCGACGACCGCGACCTGCTGCGCGCCCACGCCGACGGCGACCCGACCGCCTTCCCCGAGCTGGTGCACCGCCACCGCGACCGCTGCTGGGCGCTGGCCATGCGGACCCTGGGCGATCACGAGGAGGCAGCCGATGCCGTCCAGGACGCCCTGCTGGCGGCCCACCGGTCCGCCGGCGCCTTCCGCGGCGAGGCGGCCGTGTCCACCTGGCTGCACCGGGTAGTGCTCAACGCCTGCCTCGACCGGCTCCGGCGGCGGGCTGCGCGACCGTCGGTGCCGCTCGACCTGGACGACCTGCCGGCCGGGGCACTGGCAGCGCACGACCCCGGCCCGGAGACCCGCTGGGAGGTGGCCGAGGCACTGGCGGGCCTGCCGGAGGACCAGCGTGCCGCCCTGGTGCTCGTCGACCTGGAGGGGCGGCCGGTCGCGGAGGCGGCCCGCCTGCTCGGTGTTCCTGAGGGCACGGTGAAGAGCCGTTGCCATCGGGGCCGGCTGCGGCTCGCCGTCACGCTCGGCCACCTGCGACCCCGTGCCTCCGGTGGCTCCCGTGCCTCCGGTGACTCCGACGTCCCCGCCGGGAACCGCACCCCCGACAGGGACGTCGGAGCCGCCGTGCGCGAGTGGGGGGACCGGCGGTGAGCGAGCGGCGCACGCCGGCCGAGCTGGCCGAGCTGGCCGGCCTGGCCCTGGATGCACCGCCAGGTGTCCCAGCCGACCTGGGCGCCGCGCCCGACCCCGACGACGCGGCCGTGCTCGCCGCCCTGCTGCGCACCAGGGCGGCCCTGCGCGCGCTGGCCGAGGAACCGGCGACCGCTGATGAGGCCAAGCACAAAACGATGCCGATGCCGGCGGACGTCGCCGCGCGCATCGACGCCGCGCTTGCCGCCGCCCCTCCGCCCGCGCGTGCGGATGCGGCGCGCGAAAGCACGGTCACCATGCTGCCGGCCCGGGTGCGGCGGGACCGACGTCGTCGCCCACTGGTGGCTGCCGCCGCGGCGGTGGTCCTCGCCGTGGCCGGCACCGGCGTCGCGCTGCTGGCGAACGGAGGTGGGCACACCGGTGGCCCCACGACGAGCGGCGCCGCGGCTCGTCCCACCTCCCTGACCGCTACCGCGGACGCGGTCGTTGTGGTGGCCAGCTCCGGCTCGGCGTACCCCGACCAGGCGGCCCTGTTCGCCGGTGTCAGGACCCTGCTGGCTGGCGGTCTGCCTCCCGCGGACCCCAGCCGGGTCGTGGCAGTCCGCAGCGCGGCGGCTGCCCTGCCCCCAGCGGTTGCCGGACCGGCAGCGGGGGCGGGCGCCCCCACTGCGGCTGCGGCCGCCCCCTCCCCGGCTGCCTCGGCTGCCCCGTCCGCCCCGTCCGTGGGCGCCGCAGCCAGCGCTGCACCGAGCCGGTCCACGGCACCGGCGACGCTAGCGGCGCTACCCACTGACCTCGCCGCCTGCCTGCGGGACCTGGCTCCCGACCAGATGCTGCTCGCCGTCGACGCGATCAGCTACGCCGGACAGCCGTCGACACTCGCCGTGTTCTCCGACCAGCCCGGGACGGTGGCTGCCTACGTGATCGGTCCACGATGCGCCGCACCGGGTCCGGACGGGCTGCGGGTGGTCAGCTTCGTGCCGACCGGTTGATCGGGCGGTGGACCGGCGGCGCCGGGTCCACGACCGGCCACAGCAGGGCACCGGCCGCCCCCGCCAGCACCGGCGGCAGCCAGGAGCCCACCGGTCCGAACGGCGTGTCCGCGACGTGGAAGGCAAAGCCGGCCGCCGCCCCGCCGTCGACCGCCGCCACGGCGAGGGTCACCGCCCGGGGCACCGCCGCGCCATCGCGCCCCGCCCCGCGCGTGGCGGCGTAGCCGCAGGCAGCACCTCCGAGGAGGGGGACGACCAGGGAGAAGACCGCCGCCCCGACGTAGTCCCCGCCGACGGCTCCGGCGAGCAGCAGCGCGAGCATCCCGAGCAGGGCGCTGCGGACGACACCGGCGACCCGCGCCTGTCGCTCGGGCAGCCGTGTGAGCGACAGCCTGCCCCCCCGGCCCCGTCCGGCCGGGGGGGGCACGACCGGCGGGGGCGCCGCGGCGGCGGTGCGGACGACCCGGCTCGGCACGAGTGGCAGCCTCCCACCCGGATGCGCGGTCGGGGAATCCGCACCGGCTGGCTGCGCGTTGGGCAGCGGCACGCACCACCACCCCACCGCACCACCACCCCACCGCACCACCACCCCACCGCACAACCACCCCACCCGGAGGCAGCAGACCGTGGCCGACACCACCGACGTCCGCGACGTGATCGTCATCGGCTCGGGGCCGGCGGGCTACACCGCCGCGACCTACCTGGCGCGCGCCAACCTTGCCCCCCTGGTCTTCGAGGGAGTGCAGTCCGGCGGCGCACTGATGACGACCACCGACGTGGAGAACTATCCCGGGTATCCGGACGGGATCATGGGTCCCGAGCTGATGGAGGGCATGCGCAAGCAGGCCGAGCGCTTCGGCGCCGAGCTCGTCACCGACGACGTCACCTCCGTGGACCTCACGGCGGAGCCGAAGGTCGTCCGGGTGGGGTCGCCCGGGCGGGAGGCGGAGCACCGCGCCTGGGCCGTGGTGGTCGCGACCGGCTCACAGTGGCGCAAGCTCGGGCTCGAGTCCGAGACCCGGCTGCTCGGCCACGGCGTCTCCGCCTGCGCCACCTGTGACGGCTTCTTCTTCCGCGGCCAGGACATCGTCGTCGTGGGCGGCGGCGACACCGCCATGGAGGAGGCCACCTTCCTCACCCGCTTCGCCAACTCGGTGACCATCGTGCACCGCCGGGACACCCTGCGCGCCAGCAAGGTCATGCAGGACCGCGCCATGGTCAACGACAAGATCCGGTTCGCGTGGAACACCGAGCTCCTCGAGGTCCTCGGCGACACCACGGTGACCGGCGTCCGCCTGCGCGACACGGTGACCGGCGCGGAGCGCGAGCTCGCCGTCGGCGGTGTCTTCCTCGCCATCGGCCACGACCCCCGCAGCGAGCTGCTGCGCGGCCAGCTCGAGCTCGACGACGAGGGGTACGTCCTGGTCCAGGGACACACCACGGCGACCAACCTGGATGGGGTCTTCGCCGCCGGCGACGTCGTGGACCACGTCTACCGCCAGGCGATCACCGCGGCCGGCAGCGGGTGCGCGGCGGCCCTGGACGCCGAGCGCTGGCTCGCTGCTCACGAGGCGCCGGAGCACGACGATCACGGCGCGGGAGACACCTCGGGCGACCCCAGCCACGGCCGTCCCTCGCCGTACCTCCCGGACGCCCTCGACGCCGGTCTGCGCGCCCGCTGACGGGAAGCGCCGGACGCCCGTGGGCGTTGCAGGGAGCGGACCGCACCCCCCCGACCACCTCCCTCGAAGGAGCACCTGATGGGCGCCACCACCGTCACCACCGACTCGGGTTTCACCAGCGACGTGCTGCAGAGCGACGTCCCCGTGCTGGTGGACTTCTGGGCCGAGTGGTGCGGGCCGTGCAAGAAGGTCGCTCCCGTGCTGGAGGAGATCGCCGCGGAGCACGCCGGCAAGATCAAGATCGTGAAGCTCAACATCGACGAGAACCCCGAGACGGCCCGCGCCTACCAGATCCTGTCGATCCCGACGATGAGCGTGTTCGTCGGTGGTGCGGTGGCCAAGTCCATCGTGGGCGCGAAGCCCAAGGCTGCGTTGCTGCGTGATCTCGAGGACTACCTCTAGAACCACGGGCGTACGGCGGGGCGCGATCGCGTCCAGCACCGGCTCGAGCCCGACGGCGTGGCACCCTCGACGGTGCCACGCCGTCGTGGTGCCGGCCGTCCGCACTCGACCCGGAAGGACCCGAGCTGTCCGCCTCCCCACCCTCCCCACCCACGCCACCGTCGAGCTACCGTCGCGGGGACCGCGACCCCGTCGTGCGTGACATCCGGGCAGCGCTGGTCGCCCGGCGGCACCTGCCGGACGTGGGCAGCAGCGCGCCGGAGGAATTCGACCTGGCCGTCGACGCCGAGGTGCGGGCCTTCCAGCAGGAACGGGGGCTGGTCGTCGACGGGGTGGTCGGGACCGAGACCTGGTCGGCCCTGGTCGCCGCCGGCCGCACGCTGGGAGACCGGCTGCTCCGGTGGACCCCAACCCCGCCGTACACGACCGGCGACGACGTCGCCGAGCTGCAGGACCGACTGATGAAGATGGGGTTCGACGTCGGTCGGGTGGACGGCCTGTTCGGCCGGCGCACCGAGGAGGCGCTGCGCAGCTTCCAGCGCGAGCGCCAGCTGCGGGCTGACGGCATCTGCGGGCCGCTGACCTTCGCCGAGCTCAAGCGCCTGGTGCACACCGTGCGGGGCGGCAACCCGCACGAGCTCCGGGAGCACGAGCGGCTGCGGCGCAGCGGTCAGTCGCTGGCCGGGCGGGTGGTCGTCGTCGACGCGGGCCACGGCGGCGGCGACCGGGGCGTGGTCGCGCACGGGACCGACGAGCAGGAGGTGGTCGCCGACATCGCGCGCCGCCTGGTGGGACGGCTGGAGGCAGCCGGCGTGACAGCCGTGCAGACGCACCCCGCCTGGAACTCGCCGCCGGCCGGGGAGCGGGCCCGGGTGGCCAACCAGACCGAGGCGGACCTGGTCATCTCCCTGCACACGGACGGCACGACCAGCGCGAGTCCGCACGGGGCCGCGACCTACTACTACGGCACCGGCCGGGACGGTGCCTCGGTCGTCGGGGCGCGGCTGGCCGATCTGGTGCAGCGCGAGGTGGTCGCCAGGACGTCCCTGCTGGACGGTCGCACCCACCCCAAGACGTGGGAGCTGCTGCGGCTGACCAGGATGCCGGCCGTGCGGCTGGAGGTCGGCTATCTGAGCAACCCCTCCGACGCCCGCAGTCTCGGCACCGCCGCCTTCCGCGACACCGTCGCCGAGGCGGTGCTGGTCGCGGTGCAGCGGCTGTTCCTGCCGGTCGAACTCGACCCACCCACCGGCACGCTGCGCCTGCCGGCCGGGGGCATGCACGCCGAGGCGCTGGTCTAGGGCGCTGGTCTAGGGCGCTGGTCTGGGGGCGCTAGGAGCGGGCGCCCACCGGACGGAGCTGGCTCTCCGTCGTCAGCGAGCCGAGCAGCCGGTCGAGGGCGACCTCGACGTCCTCCCGCCAGCTCGCCGCGGTCTTGAGCTCGAGCCGCAACCGTGGCCAGCGCGGGTGCGGGCGCACCGTCTTGAAGCCCACCGCGAGCAGGTGCGCGGCCGGGAGCACGCAATGCCCGGCCTCGTCGGTCGCGTCGGCGAAGGCCTCGATCGCCCGGACGCCGCGCCGCAGCAGGTCCTTGACCACGCCCTGGACCAGCACCCGGCCGAGCCCGTGCCCGGCGAACTCGTCCACCACGTGCGCGGTCATGAGCAGCACGGCGTCGGCGCTCACCGGGCTGGTGGGGAAGGCGAGGGAGCGCGGGACGTACGCCGGGGGCGCAAACAGCACGTACCCCGCCGGGACACCGTCGACGTAGGCCACCTTGCCGCAGGAGCCCCATTCCAGCAACGTCGCGGAAGCCCATGCCTCCTTCTCGAACGCCGTGTCGCCCGCCTCCTCCGCCCGGCTGCGGGCGACCGGGTCCAGCTCCCAGAAGACGCAGCGCCGGCACCGTGTCGGCAGGTCCTCCAGGTTGTCCAAGGTCAGCGAGACCACCCGACGGGACACGTCACTCCCCCGTGAGTCGCTGGCGTGCCCGCGCCCGGGCTTCCCGCAACGCTGCGGCAGCATCGACCTGCGCGGTGGCCGGGGACTCGTCTTCTCGGTAGTCACCCTCCGCGAGAGTGACCGAGGGAGTCTCCGCGCCATCGGGCGCGGCGTCCACGGGGGCGGGACCGGCGCTGCCGGCGGCCAGCGGGATGGTGGGCGTTGGCGCCTTCTGCAGCAGGCCGAGCGTCCAGCCCCCCACCACCCCGAGCCCGAGCCCGAGCCCGAGCCGCCGCACTGTGCGCAACCTCGACGAGACCATGCAGGCGGCTCCTCGCGCAGGGGTGGCGGCTGGTCAGTCGGCAGTGTATTGCGGGCGGGCCGGCAGGCCCCCGCCGTACCCTCGGGACCATGGTCGACCCAGGTCCCAGCGATCCACTGAGTCCTGGCGGGCAGCAGGTGACACCGGTCGGCCGCGCGGTCTTCCTCGACCCGAACCTGCACCGCTACGCCGCCAGGGTCCACGGCATGCGCGCCTCGGAGATCCGGGCCCTGTTCTCCGTCGCCAACCGGCCCGAGGTCGTCAGCCTGGCCGGCGGCATGCCCTTCACGGCCGCTCTGCCCCTGGACGCCGTGGGCGACATGATCGCCGACCTGGTGCACGTGAGGGGGGCGCAGGCCCTGCAGTACGTCGGGGGTCAGGGCGACCCCGTGCTCCGCGAGCAGATCACCGAGGTGATGGCGCTGGAGGGCATCACCTCCTCGCCCGACGACGTCGTGGTCACCGTGGGCAGTCAGCAGGCCCTCGACCTCGTCAGCCGGGTCTTCCTCGACCCGGGCGACGTGGTGCTCGCCGAGGCGCCGTCCTACGTCGGGGCGCTCGGGACCTTCTCCAGCGCGCAGGCGGAGGTCGTGCACGTGGCGATGGACGACGACGGGCTGGTCCCCGAGGCGCTGCGTGCTGCCCTCGCCCGGCTCGCCGGCCAGGGCAAGCGGGCGAAGCTGCTCTACACCGTGCCCAATTACCACAACCCTGCCGGCGTCAGCCTCGCCGAGCACCGCCGTGACGAGATTCTCCAGATCGCCCACGCTGCCGGGCTTCTCGTGCTGGAGGACAACCCCTACGGGCTGTTGGGCTTCGACGAGGAACCCCGTCGCGCGCTGCGCGCCCGCAGCGACGACGGGGTGCTCTATCTCGGCACCTTCTCCAAGACCTTCTCGCCGGGGCTGCGGGTGGGTTGGGTGCTCGCGCCGCACGGGGTCAGGGAGAAGCTGGTGCTCGCGAGCGAGGCCCAGATCCTGTGCCCGCCGACCTTCAGCGGCGCCGTGGTCTCGGCGTACCTGTCGACGCAGCCGTGGATGGAGCAGGTCAAGGTCTTCCGGGAGATCTACCGCGAGCGACGCGACGCGACGCTGTCGGCGTTGGAGCAGCACTTCCCCGCCGGCGCGCGGTGGACCCGGCCAACGGGTGGCTTCTACGTGTGGGTCACCCTGCCGGAAGGCCTGGACAGCAAGCAGATGCTCGCCCGCGCCGTGCACGCGCGGGTCGCCTACGTGCCGGGCACCGGCTTCTACGCCGACGGGCAGGGCGGACGCCATCTGCGGTTGTCCTACTGCTATCCCGAGCCGGCCAGGATCCGCGAGGGGGTCCGCCGACTCGCCGCCGTCCTGGAGGAGGAGGCCGAGCTACGGTCGGTGTTCGGTGCAGGTGCCGCGCCGGCGCCTGTCACCCGCAGCGCCCAGACCCCCGCCGCGGACCTGGCGTGAGCGACGTGCGACGGGTCGTCGTGCTGGCCGGCGGGCTGACCCACGAGCGCGACGTCTCGCTGCGGTCGGGGCGACGGGTCGTGGACGCCCTGCGGGCCGTCGGCGTGGAGGCCGTGCTGCGCGACACCGACGCGACGCTGCTGGGCGCCCTCGCGGCCGACCCGCCGGACGCCGTCTTCATCGCCCTGCACGGCGGCGCGGGCGAAGACGGAGCGGTGCGGGGGGTGCTGGACCTTGCCGGCATGCCCTACGCCGGCGCCGGACCGTCGGCCTGCCGGATGGCCTTTGACAAGCCGACGGCCAAGGCCGTGGTCGCCTCGGCGGGGATCGACACGCCCCCGTGGGTGACGCTGCCGGCCACAACCTTCCGCGAGCTCGGGGCGGCCGCGGTGTTGGAGCGGTTGCTGGCTCGACTGCACCTCCCGCTGATGGTGAAGCCGGCGCAGGGCGGATCAGCGCTGGGGGCGACGGCGGTGCCCACGGCGGAGGGCCTGTCGGCGGCCATGGTCACCTGCTTCTCCTACGGTCCGACCGCTCTGGTGGAGAGCTATGTCGAGGGTGTCGAGGTGGCTGTGTCCGTGGTGGACACCGGCGACGGCCCGCTAGCACTGCCCGCCGCGGAGGTGGTGGTGCACGACGGTGGCCCCTACGACTACGAGGCCCGCTACACCGCTGGGGCGACGGACTTCTTCGTACCGGCCCGGCTCTCCGCCGAGGTCGCCGGTCGCGTCGCGGAGGTCGCCGTACGCGTCCACGAGGTGCTGGGGCTGCGCGACGTGTCGCGCAGCGACCTGGTGGTGGACGGCGACGGCATCGTGCACTTCCTCGAGGTGAACGTCAGCCCGGGCCTGACAGAGACCTCCCTGCTGCCCATGTCGGTCGCCGCGGCCGGCCTCGATCTCGGGGTGCTCTTCCGCGACCTGCTGCAGCAGGCCCTCGTCCGGCGCAGCTGACCGTCAGGTCGAGGGCGGGCCCGCCTCCAGGGTGTCGAGGATCCGCTGCAGGTCCGCACTTCCGCCGAACTCGATGGTGATGCGCCCCTTGGTGCGCCCGACCTCGACCTTCACCCGCGTGTCGAAGCGCTCCGACAGTCTGCTGGCCACCGCGGCCGCCTCAGGCGGCTGTGCGCGAGGGCGGCGGGGCGCCCGAGTCGGCGGGGGCCCGTCCCCGACCGAGACAAGTTCCTCCACCGCCCGGACCGAGAGGCCCTCGGCCACGATGCGCGTCGCCAGCCGCTCCTGGGCGTCGGAGTCGGCGAGCCCCAGCAGCGCCCGGGCATGCCCGGCCGACAGCACGCCGGCGGCCACCCGACGCTGCACCGCCGCCGGGAGGTTGAGCAGTCGGATGGTGTTGCTGATCTGCGGCCGTGACCGGCCGACCCGCCGGGCGAGCTCCTCGTGCGTCGCCCCGAACTCCTCCAGCAGCTGTTGATAGGCGGCGGCCTCCTCCAGCGGGTTCAACTGTTCGCGGTGCAAGTTCTCCAGCAGGGCGTCGCGCAGCAGGGCGTCGTCCGGCGTCTCCCGCACGATGGCAGGCAGCAGGTCCAGCCCGGCCGCCTGGGCGGCGCGCCACCGCCGCTCACCCATCACCAGCTCGTAGGACGAGAGGCCGGTCTGGCGGACCACCACCGGCTGCAGCACCCCGACCTCCGTGATGCTGGCGACCAGATCGGCGAGCGCGTCGGCATCGAAGGCCTGCCGGGGCTGCCGCGGGTTGGGGACGATCGAGGTAGGCGGGAGCTCGCGGAACACCGCCCCCCGGACCGCCGGAGCGGCCGGGATGAGCGCCCCGAGCCCGCGTCCGAGCCCGCCCTTGCGCTCGGCCACGTCAGTCCTCCTGCGCCGCTGGGGATCTCAGCAGGAGCGGACCCGGGGCGTCCGGGATCGTCGGGATCGCCGTGTCCGCGCCGTGACCCCGATCGGCCAGCTCACGGGCCGCGGCGACGTAGGCCTCCGACCCCCGCGACGACGGGTCGTAGGTCAGCACCGACTGACCATATCCGGGGGCCTCACTGACCCGGACGTTGCGAGGGACCACGGCCTGCAGCACCAGCGGCCCGAAGTGCTCGCGCACCTGGTGCACCACGTCGTCGGCCAGCCGCGTCCTCGCGTCGTACATGGTCATCACGATCGTGCCGACGTGCAGCTCGGGATTCAGGTGCGCGCGCACCAGGTCGATGGTGGCCAGCAGCTGCCCGAGACCCTCGAGCGCGTAGTACTCGCACTGAATGGGGATGAGCACCTCCCCGGCGGCGACCAGCGCGTTCACCGTCAGCAAGCCGAGGGAGGGCGGGCAGTCGATCAGCACGTAGTCGACCGGCTCGGGGTAGGCCTGCAGGGCCCGGTTGAGCCGGGATTCCCTCGCGACCACGCTCACCAGTTCGATCTCGGCCCCGGCCAGGTCGATGGTCGCGGGCACCACGAGCAGGCCCGGCACGCCGGCGGCTGGCACCACCACGTCCAGGATGGGACGACCGGCGATCAGGACGTCGTACGCCGACGGCGTACCGCTCTGATGCGGGACGCCCAGCGCGGTGCTCGCGTTGCCCTGCGGATCCAGGTCCAGGCATAGGACGCGGGCGCCCTGCTGGGCCAACGCCACGCCGAGGTTCACCGCAGTGGTGGTCTTGCCGACGCCGCCCTTCTGGTTGGCCACGGCCAGCACGCGCCGCGTTTCACGTGGAACGCTCATGTCGCCTTCCGCACCCGGACCACGGTGGCGATCTGTCCGTCCCCGGCCGCCAGCTCGAGCACCTCGGCGGCGGAACCCATCCCGCGCAGAAGGGCTGCCGCTGCTGCCACCTCGTCGCGCGCGCGGGCTCCCCGCAGCGCCAGGACCACGCCGCCGGGTGCCAGCAGGGGCAGGGTCCAGGGCACCAGTCGCGCCAACGGGGCCACCGCGCGCGCCAGCACCACCGGTGCCGTGCGTCGACCGTGCAGCTCCTCCGCTCGGGCCCGTACGACGTCGACCTGCTCCGCCATCTGCAGGGTGGCCACCGCCATCCGCAGGAAGTCCACCCGTCGCTGCAGGGGCTCCACCAGGGTCACCCGCAGATCGGGTCGGGCCACGGCGAGGGCGAGGCCGGGCAGACCTGCGCCGGAGCCGATGTCCAGGCAGGCGGCGCGTGACGGCACCAGAGCGCTCAGTGCCGCGCAGTTGAGCAGGTGCCGACTCCACACTCTGGCACCCTCCCGCGGGCCCAACAGGCCCCATGTGGTCCCCTCGGCGACCAGCAGCGCGGCGAACCGCTCCGCGACCGGCAGCCTGTCGCCGAACACGCCCGCTGCCCCGGCCGGTGCCGGGGGCGTGACCGGGGGCGCGGTGATCGCGGGGGATGCCGCGGCGGGCCGAGACGTCACGCAGGGAGGACGACGACCCGACGCTGCGGCTCCTCGCCCTCGGATTCGCTGCGCACGCCGGCCACCTCGCCGACTGCGTCGTGCACGACCTTGCGCTCGAACGGCGTCATGGGGGCCAGCCGCTCCTGCTGACCTGAAGCAAGCACCCGGGCGGCGACGGCGGCACCGGTCTCGGTGAGCTGGGTGCGCCGTGCGGATCTGAATCCGGCGATGTCCAGCATCAACCGGCTGCGCCCGCCCGTGGCCGTGAGCACTGCCAATCGGGTCAGCTCCTGCAACGCTTCCAGCGTCTCACCCTGGGGACCCACCAGCCGGGAGAGATCCTTCGCCCCGACGATCGCCACGACTGCCCGGTCCCCCTCCACGTCGAGATCGAGGTCACCGTCGACATCGACGATGTCAAGCAGGCCTTCGAGGTAGTCCGCAGCCACCTCCCCCTCCTGCTCCAGATCGGGCGCCGTCCGACGGGCGACAGGTGGGACGTCCTGGCCGCCACCCTCCGGGGCTGCTGCGTTCCCGAATGTTCCGTCGGTCTGCAGCTCGGTCTGCAGCTCGGTCTGCGCCCCGACATCGCTGTCGGGTCGGGCGTACGTCACGGCGTGCTCCTCCTGCTGTCTGCTGCGGGTCGTGAAGGGTGCGGCCGGGCGCTAGCGACGACCGCCCCGGCGCTTGCCCTTGCTGGCGCCGCGCCGCTGGCGGGCCCGGCTCGGGGGGGCGCGGCGCGCCGCGGGTGGGCTCGGCTTTGCCGCCCTCGGTGGGGGCGGTGCATCCTCGCGCGGGGTGCCGTCGTCCGGCACCTCGGCCCCCGCCGCCGCCAACGCGGGGGGCTCGCCGTCGCCGTGGTGCGGCCCCGGCCGCCGCTCCTGCCGCCGTCGGACCGCCGGTGGCGGCGGCGGCTCCTCCACCTTGCCCTTGCGCAGGGACGGCCGCGCCGGGCCGCTCGCCCCGGAGGCGCCCGGCCGGGCTGCCACGGGCTGCCCGGGCACCACCGGCGGCATCTTACGCAGCACGAAGAACTGCTGACCCATGCTCCACAGGTTCGTCGTCATCCAGTAGAGCAGCACGCCCACCGGGAATCCGAAGAAGATGCCCGAGACGCCCAGCGAGATCGGGGCCAGGTAGAGGAAGACCCGCTGCTGGGTGCGCTGGGAGGGGTCGACCGGGCCGTTGCGACCCATGATCTGCTTCTGGGTGAGAAATGTTGTGGTGCACATGATCACCACGAGGATCAGCGTGACGACGCGCACCGGGGCGTCACTGACAGGCGGTGTGAAGAATTTGAGGATCGCGCTCGGGCTGTTGAAAGCCACCGAGAGCGGGACGCCGAAGATGCGCGCGTTGCCGATCGTCTCCACCTGGTGCTGGGTCAGCCCGTGGTCGGGGTAGAAACCGAGTGGCCGACCGGCCGGCATCGTGGGACGGAAGCTGCGGAGCACCCGAAAGAGCGCGATGAACAGCGGGATCTGAGCGAAGATCGGCAGGCAGCCCAGCAGCGGGTTGCCGTGCTCCCGCTGGAGCTTCATCAGTTCCTCGTTCATCTTCTGCTTGTCGTTCTTGTGCTTCTCCCGGATCTCCTTCATCTTCGGCTGGATCATCTGCAGGGTGCGCTGGCTCTTGATCTGCTTGACGAACAGTGGAAAGAGCACGAGGCGCACACCGGCGGTCAACAGCACGATCGACAGGGCCCAGCCATAGCCGTTGGTCTCTCCGAAGACAGGCTGGAGCCCCGCGTGGATGCCCACGACGGCGTGCGCTACCGCGCTGTAGAGGTCATCGATGATCGACACGGAGCGCTCCTCGGGAGTGGCCGGCATGGACGATCGGTCGGGGCGGCACGGGGTCAATCCCCGCGCCGCCCCAGGGGTGGCAGCGGGCCAGCCGGCGCAGGGCCAGCCAGCCACCGCGCGCGGCGCCGTGCGTTGCGATGGCCTCCGCGGCGTACCTGCTGCACGACGGCTCGAACCGGCAGCGCTGACCCAGCAGGGGGCTCACCAGCAGGCGGTAGGCGCCCAGCAAGCCGAGGAGCACCCATGCCAGCGGTGACCGGGCCAGCGCGGTGGCCACCACCGCCCTCATGCCAACCGCCCATGGGGCCGGCGCTCACGAACCGCTGTGGCCCCCGCCCATGCGCGGTCCAGGTCGGCCGCCAGCTCCGCCCACGGACCGGGCAGCGACGGTGACGCCGCGACGCGCACCACGACCGCCGCGCCCGGGGGCAGGCTCGGCAACCGCTCGGCCAGGAGGTGGCGGAGCTGCCGGCGGACGCGATTGCGCCGCACGGCCGAGCCAACCGACTTGGGTACGACGGTGCCGGCCCGGGCTCGGAATCGACCGACGCCCTGGTCCTCGATCGCCATGTCTACGCCCGACGGCAGCACTATCCGCACGGTCACCGGCCCTGAACTCGACCGACGGCCGCGATGTGCCACGACACGATGCTCCGCGGCGGTGCGCACACGAGCAGTGGCTGGGAGCATGGAGGCGCTCGCGCGGACCGGTCGGCTCGGGTGGCGGGTCGGAAGCGGGTGCCGGCTCAGGCGGAGAGCTCGGCGCGGCCCTTGCGGCGGCGCCCGGAGAGGATCGCGCGGCCGGCCCGCGTGCGCATGCGCAGGCGGAAGCCGTGGGTCTTGGCCCGGCGGCGATTGTTCGGCTGGAAGGTGCGCTTGCTCACGGCTGCGGTCCTCGGGTCGGTGGGTCGGGGTGTGTCGGCTGCTCGAACTACCCGTGCGGCATCGCCCGGCGACGGGGGCGACCCGTGTCGCACACTATGTGATGCCTCAGTCGAAGGTACACGTCCGTTCCGTCCCCTCGGCGGCGCGCCGGTCGAGGACCGGGTCCTGTGGACGGTCCTCGACGCGGCGTGACGACGCTGTTAGCGTCCCCGCGCGCCGGGTCTTCCCCGGGAGTCCCCCCAAGGGCGTGCGTCGGGCCTGGTCTGCGCCGGGCGCCCGCTCCGGTCGGCGCTCCCCATCCGGCCAGTGGGGTCACGCCTGACCCGACCGCAGGCGCTCGTGCACAGGGTGTGGACTCACCTGTGGACAGCCGCGACCCGACCGTGTGGAGGCCCGCTGGTGACCGAGCTCGACGCACGCACAGCGCTGTCGGGGCCGACACCCGGCCAGGAGCTGGCCGGTGCGGTGGCGCCGGACCTCTCCGCCAACCTGGCCGCCGTGTGGGACGACGTGCTGGCAGGGCTGAGCAGCGCGGGGAGCGAGGCCATCGGAGCCCGCGACCGGGCCTGGTTGCGGCTGACCAGGCCGCTGGGGGTGGTGGGCGGCACGGCGTTGCTCGCCGCACCCAACGACTTCACCAAGGAGCTGCTGGAGAGCAGATTCCGCCCGCTCGTGCAGGCTGCCTTGACGCGGGCCCTCGGTGCCGAGCTCCGGGTGGCCGTCACCGTGGAAGCGCCCCCGGAGCAGGGAGCCGACCCCGAGCGGCCCGGCACCGAGCAGACGGTGGCTCCGGGCCCCGCGGTCGCCGAGGAGCCGCCAGCCCCCCGGCCCGTGCGTGAGCCCGTCCCGGTCGCACGCGCGGAGCCGGCCCGGCTCAACGCCAAGTACACGTTCGACACCTTCGTCATCGGGTCCAGCAACCGATTCGCCCACGCCGCGGCCGTTGCGGTCGCCGAGGCCCCCGCGAAGGCGTACAACCCGTTGTTCGTCTACGGCGACTCTGGCTTGGGCAAGACGCACCTCCTGCACGCGATCGGTCACTACGCGCAGCACCTGTTCCCGCCGTTGAAGGTCCGCTACGTGAGCTCCGAGGAGTTCACCAACGACTTCATCAACTCGATTCGTGACGACAAAAAGCAGGCCTTCCAGCGCCGCTACCGCGACGTCGACGTGCTGTTGGTCGACGATATCCAGTTCCTGGAGAACAAGGTGCAGACACAGGAAGAGTTCTTCCACGTGTTCAACACATTGCACAACAACGACAAGCAGATCGTGATCAGCAGCGACCGCCACCCCAAGCAGCTGTCCACGCTGGAGGACCGGTTGCGCAACCGGTTCGAGTGGGGTCTGCTCACCGACGTCACTCCCCCTGAGCTGGAGACACGCATCGCGATCCTGCGGCGCAAGGCCGCCCAGGAGTCATTGACCGCCCCCGACGACGTGCTGGAGTTCATCGCCAGCAAGGTCGAGCGCAACATCCGCGAGCTCGAGGGTGCGCTCATCCGCGTCACCGCCTTCGCCAGCCTGCAACGCAGCGGGGTCGACATGCGCATGGCCGAGGTGGTTCTGAAGGACCTGGTCGGCGGCCCTGGCGGCGCGGAGGTCACGGCGGCGATCATCATGGGCGTCACCGCGGAATACTTCTCGATCTCGATGGACGACCTGTGCGGAAGCGGCCGCTCCCGGGTGCTGGTGAACGCCCGCCAGATCGCGATGTTCCTCTGTCGCGAGCTCACCGACCTCTCCCTGCCCAAGATCGGGCAGAACTTCGGTGGCAAGGACCACACCACGGTGATGCACGCGGTGAAGAAGGTCGGCGGACTGATGGCCGAGCGCCGGGCTCTCTATAACCAGGTCACCGAGCTGACCAACCGGGTCAAGACCCGGGCGCGTCAGTCGTGACGCCCGCCGGGACCACGCCGGCGGCAGCCGTTGGGCGTGGCGTGTGCCCACAGCATGTGCACGCAGCTGTGGACAGCGGCCCTCTGAACGGGGACGGAACGTGCACGGGGCGGGAGGACGCCTCCACCGTCCACCGCGGCCGGGAGCCGCTCCCCCGCTCGTCCACACGAGCCGGGACGCCCGGCGTCCCTCGTGACCTGCGGGAATCCGCCCTGTCCACAGCGATGCGGGTGCCTACGACGATCCCTACCGTTCTCTCTCTTCCTCTTCACGACGTACCAGGGGCTGGGGACAGCGCGAAGATGACATCGGATCGTCGGGTGGACCGCCGGACGGCCGGCCGCACGAGTGGAGGTGCCCGGTGAGGTTCCGGGTGGAGCGCAACGACCTGACCGACGCCGTCGCCTGGACGGCACGGACCCTGCCCGCCCGCGCCACCGTGCCGGTCCTCTCGGGACTGCTCGTGGAGGCAAGCGTCGGGACCGACGACGACCCGACCGGCCTGCAGCTGTCCGGATTCGACTTCGAGGTCGCTGCCCAGGCGCAGGTCGAGGTCACGGTCGCCGAGCCGGGCCGGGTGCTTGTCTCCGGCCGGCTGCTGGCAGAGATCACCCGCAGCCTGCCAGCGGCGCCGGTGGAGATCGCCACCGACGGCACCCGGGTGGTGCTCAGCTGCGGGTCGACCCGTTTCACTCTGCCGACCATGCCGGTGGAGGACTACCCGCCGCTGCCCGGCATGCCGCCGGCCGCCGGCCGCATCACCAGCGCGGCCTTCGCGACGGCAGTGGCGCAGGTCGCGGTCGCCGCCGGTCGCGACGACACCCTGCCGGTGCTTACCGGCGTGCGGATGGAGATCGAGGGCACAGGTCTCACCCTGGCCGCCACCGACCGCTACCGGCTCGCCGTCCGCGAGCTGGCGTGGCGTCCGGACGCGACGGACCTGTCCGCCGTCGCGCTGGTGCCGGCACGGACGCTGTCGGAGACCGCGAGGGCGCTCGCCGGCGGCGCGGCCGAGGTGACGCTGGCGCTGGGCAGCGGCTCACAGGGTGAGGGGATGGCCGGGTTCAGCAACGGCAGGCGGAGGACGACCACCCGCCTGCTCGAGGGCGAGTTCCCCAAGTACCGTGCGCTGCTGCCCAGTTCCTTCGAGGCCGTCGCCGACGTGAACACCGCCACCCTGACCGAGGCGGTCAAGCGGGTGTCCCTGGTGAGCACCAGCCGCACCGCACCGGTCCGGCTTGCCTTCACCGATGGTGAGGTGGTGCTGGAGGCCGGATCGGGTGAGGACGCGTCCGCACGCGAGGAGCTCGAGGCGGCGTTCGAGGGTGAGTCGCTCACCATCGCGTTCAACCCGCAGTTCCTGCTAGACGGGCTTGGTCAGATCGACAGCGACACCGCGCGGTTGTCGTTCACCAGCGCCACCAAGCCCGCGATCATCACCGGCAAGGCCGAGGGGGATGCCGCCGGGGGCGACACGCCGCCGGAATACCGCTACCTGTTGATGCCGGTGCGGCTCCCTGGGTAGTCCCTGCGGCAGCGGGTGACCAGACCGCTCAGACCTCGCAGACCTCTCAGGATTGGAGCCGGCGTGCAGATCGGGTTGGTAGGGCTAGGCAAGATGGGCGGCAACATGGCCGAGCGGCTGCGCCGCGGCGGTCACACGGTGACGGGTTACGACCCCCACTCGGACAAGGCCGACGTGCATTCTCTGGAGGATCTCGTCGCAGCGCTGCCCTCCCCCGCTGTGGTGTGGGTCATGGTCCCGGCCGGCGCCCCGACGCAAGAGGTCATCGACACCCTCAGCGGGCGGATGCACCCGGGCGACATCGTGATCGACGGCGGCAACAGCAACTACGAGGACGACCAGCTCCGTGCAGCCGCCCTCGCGGAGAAGCAGATCGGCTTCGTGGACTGCGGGGTCAGCGGCGGCGTCTGGGGCCTCACCGAGGGCTATGCCCTGATGTGCGGCGGGTCCGAGGCCGACGTCGCCGTGGTCCAGCCCATCTTCGACACCCTCAAGCCCGAGGGTGACTCCGGCTTCGTGCACGCGGGCCCGGTCGGCGCGGGGCACTTCGCCAAGATGGTCCACAACGGCATCGAGTACGGCCTGATGCAGTCCTACGCCGAGGGGTGGGAGCTGCTGATGGCCAGCCCCCTGCTGCACGACGTCCCCGGTGTGATCAGATCCTGGACGCAGGGCACTGTCATCCGCAGCTGGCTGCTCGACCTGCTCGTGCGCGCGCTCGACGTTGACGCCGACCTGTCCGAGCTGCGGGGCTACGCCGAGGACTCGGGCGAGGGGCGCTGGACGGTCAAGGCCGCCATCGACCACGCCGTCCCCATGCCTGCCATCAGCGCCTCGCTATTTGCCCGCTTCTCCTCCCGTCAGGACGACAGCCCCGCCATGAAGGTCATCGCTGCCCTGCGCAACCAGTTCGGTGGCCACGCGGTGACCAGCGCGGCCGGCAGCGAGCAGAAGCACGGCGCCGACGAGCCAGGGGGCGAGTCGGTGGACCGCGCCGCCGGCACCGCGTGAGCGCATGCACGTCACCCACCTGTCGCTGACCGACTTCCGGTCCTGGGCCGGCCTCGAGCTCCCGCTCGAGGCCGGCACGACGGCGCTCGTGGGGCCCAACGGGCAGGGCAAGACCAACCTCGTCGAGGCCTTGGGCTACGTCGCGACGCTGGGCAGCCACCGGGTCGCCGTCGACGCGCCGCTGGTCCGGCGAGGCGCCGAGCGCGCCGTCATCCGCGCAGCGGTGGCCCGCGACGGCCGCAGCACCCTGGTGGAGCTGGAGCTCAACCCGGGCAAGGCCAACCGGGCGCGACTCAACCGCTCACCGGTGCCGCGGGCGCGCGAGGTGTTGGGAATCCTGCGCACCGTGCTGTTCGCACCCGAGGACCTGGCGCTGGTCAAGGGCGATCCCGCCGAGCGCCGCCGGTTCCTCGACGACCTGCTCGTGTCCCGCCAGCCGCGATGGGCCGCTGTGCGGGCCGACTACGACCGAGTGCTCAAACAGCGCAACGCCCTGCTCAAGACTGCCGGCGGAGCCCGTCGGGCCGGCGCGAGCGGCGACCTGCGCACGCTCGACGTCTGGGATGCCCACCTCGCGCGTGCGGGCGCCGAGCTGCTGGCCGGTCGGTTGGAGCTGGTCGAGGCGCTGCGCCCGCTCGCCGACAAGGACCACGCGGTCATCGCGCCGGGCGGCCAGGCAGCAGGCGGCACCCTGGTTCTTGACTACCGGTCCGCGGCGCCCGAGGCGGTGCCCGGCAGCACCGACACGGACCTGCTGACCGATGCGCTGCTCGCCCAGATCGCCGGCCGACGGGGGGAGGAGCTCGAGCGCGGTGTCAGTCTGGTCGGCCCGCACCGCGACGACCTCGTGCTGACGCTCGGCGGCTTCCCGGCCAAGGGGTACGCCAGCCACGGCGAGAGCTGGTCGGTGGCCCTGGCGCTGCGGCTGGCGTCGTATGACCTGCTCAGCACCGACGGGGGTGAGCCGGTCCTGCTCCTCGACGACGTCTTCGCCGAGCTCGACGTGGGGCGGCGCTCCCGGCTTGCGGGGCTGGTCGCCCCGGCCGAGCAGGTGCTCGTCACGGCCGCGGACGGCGGTGACGTCCCGGTGGAGCTCACCGGCAGTCGGTACGACGTGCTGGCCGGTGGCGTGACGAGGGTCCGGTGACCACGCCGTCGGGCGCCGACCTCGTCCGCGAGGCGCTGGACCGGGCCAGGGCTGCCGCGGCCACCCGCCGCGCCGAGCAGGCAGACACCGCCCGCGTCGACGCCTCCCGGGCTGCCGCCGGCCGTCGCCGCGCTGCCCGACCGGCGGGGCCGTCCCGCCCCCCCGGCGACCCGGTGCCGCTGGGCGAGGCTGTCTCGGGGCTGCTGGCCGACCGTGGCTGGGAGCCCGATCTCGCCGTGGCCGGGGTGCTCACCCGGTGGGCACCCCTGGTCGGGGCCGAGATCGCCGCGCACAGCGAGCCGGTCTCGCTGGAGGCGGGGGTCCTCACGTTGCAGGCCGAGTCCACCGCCTGGGCGACCCAGCTGCGGCTGCTCTCCCGGCAGCTGATCGCGGCGGTCGATCGGGAGCTGGGGGCCGGCGTGGTCACCGAGCTGCGCGTGCACGGGCCGACCGGGCCCAGCTGGGGTCATGGGCCCCGCCGGGTCCGGGGGCGCGGACCTCGCGACACCTACGGCTGAGCCGGGCCCGGCGGGGTACGCCCAGGCTGACCGCTGACCGCGCGCGCCCCCCAACCCGCGTGGGGGGACACCACCCGGACGCTCTCGGACCGGCTCCGTCCACAGCAGGCGTGTCCTGCACGCCTCGCAGGGGAGCCCACGGCGTAGACTCGGACGTGCGAGGCACCGCTCCGGGCGCCGTTCGCGTCCGAGGAGGCCCCGCCAGCGTGTCGACCGAATCCCCCGCCGTGCGCCCGGACCCGCCGACCTATGACGCCAGCTCGATCACGGTCCTGGAGGGCCTGGAGGCGGTCCGCAAGCGCCCGGGGATGTATATCGGGTCCACCGGTGAGCGGGGTCTACACCACCTGGTCGCCGAGGTGGTCGACAACGCCGTCGACGAGGCGCTCGGCGGCTACTGCGACGACGTGCACATCACACTGCTGGCTGACGGCGGGGTGCGTGTGCGCGACAACGGCCGCGGCATCCCGGTCGGCATGCACCCGACGGAGAAGCGGCCGGCGATCGAGCTGGTGCTTACCACCTTGCACGCCGGCGGCAAGTTCGACGGCAAGAGCTACGCCGTGTCCGGCGGCCTGCACGGCGTGGGCGTCAGCGTGGTCAACGCATTGTCCAGCCGCACCGAGGTCGAGGTGCGCCGCGACGGGCACGTCTGGACCCAGACCTACCTCGGCGGCGCCAAGCCCAGCGGCCGCCCCGAGGCCCCGCTGCACAAGGGCCCGGCGACCCTGGAGCACGGCACCACCGTCAGCTTCTGGGCCGACCCGACGATTTTCGAGACCACCACCTACACCTACGAGACGCTGCGCCGGCGAATCCAGGAGATGGCGTTCCTCAACGCCGGGCTGCGGATGACCTTGCGAGACGAGCGACCCGCCCACGCAGGGGCGGAGGCGGCCGACGTCGAGGTGGCGGCGCCGGTGGATGCGCCCGCTTCCGTCCAGACAGTGCGTGAAGAGGTCTTCCTCTACGCCGGGGGCATCCGCGACTTCGTGGCCCACCTCAACCACGGCAAGGCCCTCGTGCACCCCACCGTGGTCTTCTTCTCCAAGGAGGAGCCGGGGATGAGCGTGGACATCGCGATGCAATGGACAGGCGAGTACAGCGAGCGCGTCTTCACGTTCGCCAACACCATCAACACCCACGAGGGCGGCACCCACGAGGAGGGGTTCCGCACCGCGCTGACCAACGCCGTGAAGGGGGTGGCCCGCGAGAAGGGGTGGATCAAGGCCGAGAGTGCCGTCAAGGACAAAAAGGACGACATCACCGGCGACGACATCCGTGAGGGTCTGACCGCTGTCATCTCGATCAAGCTCGCCGAGCCGCAGTTCGAGGGCCAGACCAAGACCAAGCTCGGCAACACCAGCGCCAAGTCCTTCGTGCAGCGGGTCGCCACGCAGGCGATCACCGACTGGTTCACGGTCAACGCCGGCGAGGGCAAGGCCATCGTCATGAAGGCCCAGGACGCCGCCCGCGCCCGGGTCGCCGCGCGCCAGGCCCGCGACCTGACCCGGCGCCGCGGCCTCATGGGCGGGTCCGGCTTGCCCGGCAAGCTGCGCGACTGCCAGAGCGGTGACCCCTTCGAATGCGAGCTGTTCATCGTCGAGGGTGACAGCGCCGGCGGCTCAGCCGGTCAGGGTCGCGATCCGCGCACGCAGGCGATCCTCCCGATCCGCGGCAAGATCATCAACGTCGAGAAGGCGCGGATCGACCGCATCCTGAAAAACACCGAGGTGCAGGCGCTCATCACCGCCCTGGGCACGGGGATCCACGACGATTTCGACATCGCCAAGCTGCGCTATCACAAGATCATCCTGATGGCGGACGCCGATGTCGACGGCCAGCACATCCGCACCCTGCTGCTGACCTTCCTCTTCCGCTACATGACGCCACTGGTCGATGCCGGCCACATCTACCTCGCCATGCCGCCGCTCTACAAGATCAAGTGGGGCCGGGAGGACTTCGACTACGTCTACTCCGATGTCGAGCGGGACGCACTCGTGGAGGCCGGCACTGCCGCCGGCAAGAAGCTGCCCAAGGACGCGATCCAGCGCTTCAAGGGCCTCGGTGAGATGAACGCTTCCGAGCTCCGGGACACTACCATGGACCGCGAGCACCGACTCCTGCTCCGCGTCACGTTGGAGAGCGCGGCTGCCGCGGACGCCTTGTTCACCACGCTCATGGGCGAGGACGTCGAGGCGCGGCGCAGCTTCATCCAGCGCAACGCCAAGGACGTCCGCTTCCTTGATATCTAGAGGGCCGTCCGCCCGTCGTACCCGGCTGCTCCGAACTCCCGAACGGAAGGTCTCGTGACCGACGTCACCCCGTCCGGCGACCGCACCGAGGACGTCGGCATCGAGGTCGAGATGCAGCGCAGCTATCTCGACTACGCGATGTCGGTCATCGTCGGTCGGGCCCTGCCCGAGGTGCGCGACGGGCTCAAGCCGGTGCACCGCCGGGTGCTCTACGCCATGTACGACGGGGGTTACCGTCCCGACCGCGGCTACTTCAAGTGTGCCCGCGTCGTCGGCGACGTCATGGGCAACTACCACCCCCACGGCGACAGCTCGATCTACGACGCCCTCGTGCGGCTGGCCCAGCCTTGGTCGCTGCGCTATCCACTGGTGGACCCCAACGGCAACTTCGGCTCGCCCGGCAACGACCCGCCCGCGGCCCAGCGCTACACTGAGTGCCGGCTCGCGCCGCTGGCGATGGAGCTGCTGCGCGACATCGACCAGGACACCGTCGACTTCTCGCCCAACTACGACGGCCGGTCCGCCGAGCCCGACGTGCTGCCCAGCCGTTTCCCCAACCTGCTGGTCAACGGCTCGGGCGGCATTGCCGTAGGCATGGCCACCAACATGCCGCCGCACAACCTGCGCGAGGTCGGCGAGGGCGTGCAGTGGCTGCTCGCGCACCCCGACGCGACCCACGAGGAGCAGCTCGACGCGCTGATGGGCTTCGTCAAGGGCCCCGACTTCCCGACCCGCGGGCTGATCGTGGGCACCGACGGCGTGCGGGAGGCGCAGCGCACCGGCCGCGGGTCGGTGCGAATGCGCGCGGTCGTGGAGGTCGAGGAGGTCAAAGGTCGCACCCAGTTGGTCGTCACGGAACTGCCCTACCAGGTCAACCGCGACAATCTCGCGGAGAAGATCGCCGAGCTCGCCGGCGGCCCGGAGGCACGAATCAAGGGCATCTCCGACGTGAAAGACGAGAGCAGCGACCGCACCGGCACCCGGCTGGTCATCGAGCTCAAGCGGGACGCGGTCGCCAAGGTCGTGCTCAACAACCTCTACAAGCACACGCAGCTGCAGGACACCTTCGGGATCAACAACCTGGCGATCGTCGACGGCGTCCCGCGCACCCTGCGGTTGGACGAGCTGCTGCGCTACTGGCTCGAGCACCAGGTCGATGTCATCCAGCGGCGCACCCGCTACCGCCTGCGCAAGGCCGAGGAGCGCGCCCACATCCTGCGGGCACTGGCCAGGGCGCTGGACCGGCTCGACGAGGTCATCGCGCTGATCCGCGCCTCGTCCTCCGCGGACGCCGCCAACGAGCAGCTGCAGGGGCTGCTCGAGATCGACGAGACCCAGGCCCGGGCGATCCTGGACATGCAGCTGCGGCGGTTGGCGGCGCTGGAGCGGCAGAAGATCCTCGACGAGCTGGCCGAGCGCGAGGCCGAGATCGCCGACCTGGTCGACATCCTGGCCCGCCCCGAGCGGCAGCGGCAGATCATCGGTGACGAGCTGACCGAGATCACCACCAGGTACGGCGACGAGCGGCGCACCCGCTTCATCGCCGATGACGGCGATGCCGACGCCGAGGACCTGATCGCCCGCGAGAACGTCGTGGTCACCGTCACCCGCGGTGGCTATGCCAAGCGCACCAAGGTCGACCTCTACCGCGCGCAGCGCCGCGGCGGCCGCGGCGTGCAGGGCGCGCAGCTGCGCGAGGACGACATCGTCGAGCACTTCCTGGTGATCAGCACCCACGACTGGCTGCTGTTCTTCACCAACAAGGGCCGCGTGTACCGAGCCAAGGCCTACGAGCTGCCCGACCTCGCCCGCTCCGCGAAGGGCCAGCACGTCGCCAACGTGCTCGCCTTCCAGCCCGACGAGCGGATAGCGGAGGTGCTCGCGATCAAGGACTACGCCGTCGCGCCGTACCTCGTGCTCGCCACCCGCCGCGGCCTGGTGAAGAAGACGCCGCTCACCGACTTCGACTCCAACCGGTCAGGCGGCGTGATCGCTATCAACCTGCGCGACGACGACGAGCTGCTCGAGGCCGCTCTGGTCGGCGCCGACGACGACCTGCTGCTGGTGTCCCGGCGGGCGCAGTCGATCCGCTTCCAGGCCGACGACGAGCAGTTGCGTCCGATGGGGCGCCAGACCTCCGGTGTGATCGGGATGCGCTTCGGTGACGACGACGAGCTGCTGGCCATGCTGGTCGTCCGGGACGACGACGGCACCTTGCTCACGGCCACCGAGGGCGGCTTCGCCAAGCGCACAATGCTCGCGGAGTACTCCCGCCAGGCCCGTGGCGGGAAGGGCGTGCTGACCCATCGCGTGGTCTCCACCCGCGGCCGGCTGGTGGGGGCGGCCGTCGTCGGCGAGGGTGATGAGCTATTTGCGATCACCAGCAACGGCGGTGTAATTCGCATCACCGTCACCCGCAGGGAGCTGCGCCCGGCCGGTCGGCAGACGATGGGTGTAAGACTCATCGCCGTGCCCGATGGTGTGACCGTGGTCTCGGTGGCCCGCAATGCCGACGCCGAGGTCGACGATCCGGCTCCCGAGACACCACCGGCCTAGGGGGCAGCGGATTGACCAGCAGTCCCCCGCCTGGGGGCGGCGGGGGGAGCTGGGCGGGCGCTGGCGCCCCGCCCGACCGGTGGCGAGAGTCGACGGTGGGTGCGCCTGCGGCTCCTACACAGCCCCCCGCCATGCCTGGCACCCCACCGACCCGGACGCTCGAGCAGCCCGCGGCGGCGCGCCACTCGGCGGATCACCCCGGGTTGGATCAGTCGCCCGCCCCGCGGGCGGAGCGCGCCGGCAGCCTGGGCCGACCCATGGGGCGGGCGCAGCGGAACCCCGAGCCGGACCCGGCCGAGTCGCGCCGCACGTCCCCCCGCCGGGCCCGGCTGGTGCTGCGTCGGGTTGACCCCTGGTCCGTGCTGAAAACCAGCCTGGTCTACAGCGTCTGCCTGCTCGTCGTCGGCGTCGCCGCCGTAGCCGTGCTGTATGCCGTCCTCGATCGACTGGGCGTCTTGAAGAGTCTCGCGTCCTTCCTCGACACGGTCACCGACGCCGGTCCCGGCACCTCCACCCGGTCGAGCTTCGACGCCTCCGTGGTCATCACCGCCGCTGCGGTCATCCTCGGGATCAATGCGCTGCTGATCACGGCCCTGGCCACCTTGGGCGCCTTTCTCTACAACCTGTGCTCGTCGTTCACCGGTGGCATCGAGGTCACCCTCGCCGAGCGTGACTGACCAGGATCGAGCAGGCGTCGCCAGGACGATCGCGTACGCTCGTGTCCCGCGGACCTGTGGCTCAGACGGTTAGAGCGCTTCCCTGATAAGGAAGAGGTCGGAGGTTCAAGTCCTCCCAGGTCCACCCGACTCCACCCGACTCCGACCCGACCAGGAGGTCTCCATGCGCAGGCTGTTGCTGCTGGCCGCCGCCGCCGGCGCGTTGATGACGGTGCGCAAGCGCCGTGCGGCCGCCGCCTCGGAGGCCGATCCCTGGAAGCGCGCTACCACGGCGCCCGATCTGCGCTGACCGGCAGCCCGGATCACCCGGGGACGTAGCTCAACTGGCAGAGCACCGCCTTTGCAAGGCGGGGGTTGGGGGTTCGAGTCCCCCCGTCTCCACACCCGAAAACGGCGTAGAACCGCAGGTCAGAGCCTGATGACTTTGGTCAGACCTTCGCCGTTGCCCACCTTCCGAGACCCCTATTAGCCCTTGCTTAGGGCATACGGAGGGCATACGGAGGGCACAGGGAGGGCACAGGGAGGGCACAGGGAGGGCACAGGGAGGGCACAGGGAGGGCACAGCGGGGCGCATCAAGCCCCCCACAGCAGTCCCCACGGAGCTACCGTCGGCAGACAGAGCTAAGGGGGGGCGACATGACCGGACGCAGGGATTTCGGTACGGTGCGTTTGCTGAGCACCGGTCGCTACCAGGCCCGCTACGTCGACCGGAGCGGCCGACGGCACGCCCGGAGCTTCGCCACGAAGGGCGACGCGACTCGCTACCTGGCTGGCGCCCGGGTTGACCTGGACCGAGGCGACTGGGTCGACCCCAAGGCCGGTCAGCTGACCTTCGAGGCCTACGCGTCGACCTGGCTCGCCGAGCGACGGGTCAAGGGTCGGCCGATCTCGCCACGCACCCGGGAGCGCTACGCCAGCTTGCTGAGGGTTCGGATCTACCCGGCGCTGGGTAAGACACGACTCCGCTTCCTCGAGCCCGCCGACGTGCGTCGCTGGCACGCGGCGCTCCTGACAATGGAGGGGGTGGGGCCGTCCACTGTGGCGAAGGCCTACCGCCTCGTCCACGCGGTCTGCGCCTCCGCTGTGGCCGAGGAGGAGCTGATCCGCAACCCGTGCGCCATCCCGGGCGCCAGTGCCGAGTCACACGACGAGCGCCCGGTCGCCACAATCACCCAGGTCTACGCCATCGCCGACCAACTCGGCGATCGCTGGCGCGCGCTGGTGCTTACTGCCACGTTCTGCGGTTTGCGGTTCGGGGAGTTGGCAGGGCTCACGCTCGAGCGGGTGGACCTGCTTCACAGGACTATCACCGTTGCCGTCGACCTCGACGAGCTCGACGGGGGCAAGTTGCAGGTCGGCCGCGTGAAGTCAGAGGCGAGCCGCCGCGTCGTCGCCATCCCCGACGTCATCGTGCCCGAGCTCGAACGCCACCTCGGAATACACAGCGGCAAGGGAGCCACCGGTCACGTTTTCATCGGTCCGCAGGGGGGTCTGCTACGGCGCAGCAACTTCCGCAACCTGTGGTCCAGGGCCGTCATCGCTGTTGGTCTTACGGACTTGCGCTTCCACGACCTTCGCCACACGGGCAACACACTTGCCGCCGCCACCGGAGCAAGTACCCGCGAGCTGATGCTGCGAATGGGCCACGCCTCTCCTCGCGCAGCGCTGATCTACCAGCACGCGACGAGGGAGCGCGACGTGGAGATCGCTGCATCGCTGTCGCGGATGGTGCGGCAGCGTTCGAGTTAGGGCATCACGGGGGCAGCTGACGCACGCGGCGTAAGGGAAGAGCAGACTTCAAGTTGGAATCCCATTGTTCTTCCTGACTTGCGCTTACTCTGAAGGTGAGTAAGAGTTCGGAGCGTCCTCGCCCTTCTTGCTAGACCATCCATTATCGGCGCGGCGCGTGCGATTGCCTGGACAGCACTCCTGCCGATGACCAAATGGTGTCGTCGTGACCGTTGGACGTGCCCTTGAGGTGGGCCCGCGCCGCGCGCGCCGTAGCGGGTGTCGTCCGTCAAGTAGTTCCCTACCTGGTGGCCTGTTCCGTCACGTGAGTCCCTGGTGGCCGGTCACGTAATTCCCTACCTGGGGGCTGTCCATGAGGACGGCCTGTCGTGGCCGGTCGGGGTCCG
>JAABUP010003224.1_pt1 | contig 29169 bp, 25 predicted proteins | sample 5559201 | NCBI WGS metagenome assembly JAABUP01 (sample SAMN10711887, study PRJNA513373) | rock metagenome | isolation source: Antarctica rocks | place: Antarctica | reverse complement strand
ATGGTGGAGGAGGTGGTGATGGAGGAGGAGGTGGTGAAGGCGGAGGGTTTGGAGGGGATGGTGGAGGGGGTGGATGTGGAGGTGGGGAATGCGGTGGGGGTGGGGACGGAGGTGGGGGATGCGGTGGGGGTGGGCTTGGAGGCGGAGGAGGTGATGGGCATTCAGCACCTAGGCCAGTGTTGTTATACCAACAATTGCAGGAGCTGGTGCAATAGCTTGGATTGAGGCCGCACATGAGTGGATTGTTGGACACATTGCTGCAACACACAAGCGTTTGTTGCATGTGAACTTATCAAAAGCTGCTTCTGAAGGAGTGATGATGTGCCTTCAGATCTGCCAAATCAAAGCAGCATACACATGTCTTGCTGACCAATGGAACCACAAGGTACATGAACTGTGCAAAACTTACAAGTTTCCCAAGTTTGATGATATAGCTGTTGGCAAGGCTCCAGTGATTTGGTTGTAAGAAACATCCCTGCAAAACATCACAAGTCTTCAGATGCATATCTTGACCATCATGACTGCACACGCAAGACATGCTACATTCCTTCATGCAGAGATGAAAGCATCTTCTGCAGCAAAGGTGAGCTTACACAGCCAGCAAATGCTGTGAACAGCCTGAAAGCCCAATGGTCCCATTTGGAAGGTGTCCTGTGACGCTTTGATTGGACAGTGAGCTGCAAAAATTACATAAAACATGTCAGCAACATCAGAACTGAACGGTGCAGATCTTGCAATTGTGAGAATACAGGCAGCACCAGGCTGTTGCAGAAGAAGATTTGTATGGTATTCACTGGTTGCTGGTGAGGAAGGCGAGGGGCAACCACAAAACACTGGTGCAAACCATTCATGGCACTCACATGTTTGTAACAAAATTGTATGTGGTCCCCTGGTATAGAAACGGTGCACAGGTGATGCCAATATGCGCGCCATCACAAGGATCCCCATTAGTCCAGGGGCTGGTGATTACAGGAGCAAAAAGGTATTGATGAAATAAAGCAGTACAGTTGGAGTCTGCAGCATACCAAGCAGGCCACTCAGCAGTTGACACGAATCATGCATGTGTCAGATGCCCGCAATTTGGCAAGACGCTCACACTCTGTTGGGCCAGTGCTTACTGCTGGAGGAGGAGGAGGAGGAGGATGGGCAACTGCTGCTGAGTGACTCCAGACCAAGAACAGGGCAAAGATGAAGCAGCCTTGCAGCTGCATATACTGCTGAGGTCACTCCCAGCTGTGCATCTTGCGGCCAGTATGCAGGACTCTAGCAAGACCACCAGTCTGGAGATTAGCGTCTGCCAAAAGGGCTTGACGTAGAAAGCGAAGCGGCTGAAAGGCAACTAGATGAGCAGCAGCTGTATGACTCCCGGTAACAGGACAAGCTGGAGGGAGTTGGCTTCCTTTTCGCTGACATCAGATATGACGACAGACAAAAGTGGTTGCCTGTCCACAAAGTCTAGTGTTTCGCTTGTGAAGTCAATGGCATCGAATTGCAGCGTGCATCATGCAAGATGTGGTATGCGACTGACACTACCAGTCCCAGGTTGTCGAAGTGTTGTGTCTCGAGCGAAAGCTGGCGAAACAATGGAAACTGTTTAACGTTGTTGCTGCTGCTATGTCCAGTCCTTTAGCCATATTGGCAACATTGTGCTGCTCTGCGTCCAGAGACACCAGTAACGTACGCATGATCGAGGTCGCTGTTTTTGTGATCTAGTCAAAAGACCATTTCCTAAACAGGACCTGCTGGATGTCGTGAGACACACACTCGTCAAGTGCATGACATCGAAGTGGCGGTTGATTTGAGAGTCAAGTACAACGATGTTATGCAGGATCGGTGAGGAAGTCAGGGTGACGTCTAAAGTTTTCGCTGTCAAATACACAAACTCAACTATCATCAGTTAGTCGAACCAAACTTATCACCCCCTATTGACGGTAAGCTGGCATACAAACACAACTTCTAGGAGTCATTGACAAGCAGCCAGCTGCGAGATTTCTCTGGATGATAGATTTTATCCTTCTGACTCCTTCAAAACAAAGTCAGTACAACGTTAGCATATGAGCTTTGACAGTGACAAGTGAAGGTGCTACAAGCAACTTGAACCTGGCAAAGCAACTCCCTACACAGCTGTGCAGTGGCTGATCAGCACAGGCTGTTGAGCACTTGCAGCATCATGGTCACAAAGCAAAGCCCCCACAGGGCGACACAAGCGCAGCTTGCTGGGCCTGTTTGCAGTACTCTTGAGAGAATGAGCTGCTGCATTTTTTTGCATCAGTACTGAATCTGTGTCAGGGCAATTGGGCATTGCACTTCCTTTATGAACACGTCTTACCTTCAAGCAGTCATCAGCAAACTGCTGTTGCACAGCATGCTCTTGAGCTGCCTCCACTCTTGCAGCGCGTGATTGCGCAGCCTCCAACTGCACCTCCAGGCTTGACACTTGGCTAGCGTGTTGCTGCCTGACAGCCTGAACGACAGGCGTTCATGAACAAAAGGCTGCAGTGACCCCTGAGCACAATGTGTGCTCCTACCTCACAAAACTTGGTTGCAGCCTGTGGCCCCAGCGATGATGCAGTACAGTCTCTCGCTGCTGTTATCATGCAAAATGGCTGAGTGGCTCAGATGTGATGTGTTGAACATGTGAGCAGCAGCAGCAGCCAGCCCAGCAATTCACATGCAACTTTCATCACTCTTCAGCTGCAGCTGGGCGTCATGTGCACAGAGGAAACCTTTCTGCAGGACTCTGGCAGTTTGAGTTACAATGTATGCAAGCCTGTGGAGATGACCTGAATCTCACCTTGAGCTCGTGCTGCAACTGTTGGACCGTGGTCTCAAGCTCAATCTTCTCCAGCTTGGCTGCCAGATTGTCAAAATGGTCTTTTTGCAAGCCTGCCTGCATATCAGCTTTGTCCTGATGCTGGCTCCTCTTCCTGTTACGGAAGCCTCGAACAGACGTGACAGCCTTGAGGACCCTCTGGGATGATGATGGTGCTGTATCTGACCGCGCAGAGTGCTGATTCAGCTTCCTCAAACCATGCTTGCTCCTCTTGACTGCCCTGTCTGACTCTTCTTCTTCATCATGGTGGGTGTCTCCAGTCACAGCTGTCTGCTGTGATGAGTCAGGAAGGTGCAAGGTAGCCTTATGCTTGCTGGGCATCTGTCTGAGTGCCAGGCTCTCTGAGTGCTGCTGTGGCTCTCTTCCAGCCCTCTCCTGCCCAGCTTGCAGTGAACTAGCAGGTGATGGCAATGCTGGCTGTTCACTAGCCTGGGCTGGTCCACTGTGACCAAGAGGCACAGGAATGCTGCCCCCAAAGCTGATGCGCCTAGGCACAGCAGGTGCAGCACGAGCTGCTGCAAAGGCGCTGCTGACTGCAATGGGTTTGAAGTTGACGGGGTGATGAATGGGGATGGCTATCCAGCGTGTTGGCGGTGTAGGCAAGCCATGGTTTGCTCCATTGCTGGGGGGGCTTTGGGCCTGTGGGGGTGTCAGCGGGGCTGCCCAATTGGACTCCAGCATGAAGCTGATGAGGACTGGATGATACAGCCCAGCTAGAAGAACCTTTGTATGCGGCTGCTGGCATGTTGCCTGCAAAGCAAGGGCGGTTTGACTCTCAAGCTTGACATGTGCACAGGCTGTACAACAGCATGTCAGGCATTGTGCAGACCCCAAACTACTAGCAGTAATGCAGGACAGCAACAAACAGCTGGCGAGATCAAGCAGCATTTGCAGTGATTTATCGTGGCAAGCACAGCCAGTGCATCATCTTGTGAAGGTTCAACGCTTATCCATCACAGATATCCGTGTCATCTGTGACTAGCAACAGCAGATGAACCAAAGCAATTGTGTCAGTGGCTGTGTTGTGCTGCTGTGCTGTGCTGTGCAGTGCTGACCGGCATGAGCTCTGCGTTTTCTAACAGTGCAATGCTATGCCATGGTGTGCAGTGCTGCGCAAGCGATGCCAGTCTCTGCGTACCTGACACATATAGCTTGTCAACATCATCATGTGTATTTGCAATTTCAGAAGAGCAACTACGCCTTTGAGCACTGTCATCAGCATGCATGTCCATATTAGACAACCCAGGCTCTGCTCTGTGTTGTTCCATTGCTAAGGCAGCGAGGTTGTCAAGCTGAGCAATCAGTGACTGAAGTCGTTGTCTGATGTCCACCAAGCTGACATCCTCAGCATTGTCATTGCCTGAAAGCAGCGCACAGGCAATGTCAGCATATGCACAACTTTCAATGCATACGCCTGCGCCGAACAGCATGCCTAACGACACACAGCAGCTGAAGCTGAATGCTTCCTGCTGCAGTAAGAAAACTGCACACACACCGCAACATGTCCTTTGCACTGCTTCTTCATGGCCTTCAGTCAAGCATCACATGATGTAAATTTGCTTTGACAGCATACATGCTCAAGCAAATGAGCCAAGTTGCCCAATGCGCCCTTGTAGTTCAACAGCTCACCTTCTTCCAAGTTACTGTCTGCCATGCCAGCCAATGCAGAAGCTGCTAACATGGCTTCATTGTCAGGCACCCACTCCTCATTGCATTCACCAGCAGCTTCAGGTACAGCTTCTGTCAAGATACTAGCTGACAGCAACGACGGCCCAGGATCAGGCCCTTGTTGATCTGCCTGCTGACATATGATGCCATCATCTGATGTTTCTGATTGCATTGGTCCACCTTCCTCATGCACTGTCTGTGCTGACCCTGCGCTGACCGGCACTCTCCTTGCTTCAACTGCTGCTAGCTGACCTGGACTGCTGTTCTGCCTTTGCTTCACTGCCTGTGATCCACTGAGCAAGGCTTCAGCAGCACATGCCACAAGGCTCTCAAGTGGTCTCCTCTGAGCGTGTGCATGAAACAACGCAGGCTGCAATGCCTCTGGTGTTGGATGTGCCAGTGTGCCAGGCAGTGTCTGCAGCATCTTGTCTGCAACAAACCAGGCTCTGGGCAGCTGGGGCTCTTGAAACAGCACACCAACTGGCAATGCGTCTGATGCTGTGTTGAGCGCTGAGTCAGCTGCTGAGTCTGGAGCTGAGTCCGTGAGAGCCTGAGTGGGTGAGCTGGGCGGTGGGGATTGCTTCTCAAGGCTCTCTGAGCAGTCCAGCTGAGCTGCTGATGGTTGAGAAGCCTGTGCTGTGATGCCAACCTGGTCTGTTGCCACAGGGGAAGGGCTGTGCACAGGTGTACTAACAGTACCAAGTGCCCTTGACAAGACTTCAAAATCCACGCTAGGCGTTGGGGAACCTGACGTGTCGCTGATGGTGGCATCTGGGCTCAGGCATGAGCAAGGTACCTGTGTGAGCTGTGAGGCAACCTCAGGGTATAGCAAATTAGCTCTAGGGCTGGGGGAATCAGCTTCAGGGCTATGTGGGAGTGGAACAGCCCTTCTGCTGCCTATCACGTGTACTGCTGGCTTTGCTGCGGGGCCTGCAGCACTGGTTCTGATGGTTGTCTTGATCCTCGGACCCTTGTTAAAAACCAAAATTGGATCCTGAAGAAGCTGGGCGTTAGGAGCAGGTCCCTGTGGGGTCACAGCTCTGAGCCTGGCATCAGGAAAGGGTCCTGGAGGGGTCAGACTGCGCTGTCTGGGGGGCTTGGGGAATGCTTGCAAAGTGTCAGTGCTGTGCTGGGCTGAGCCTGCTCCACCAGCTGCCTGGTGCGCAAGCCAGCTGATGCCATATGGACTACTGACAACACCAAGCCTGGGGACAGCAACTGGGTGGGAACTGGGTCTGACCCCAGTGCTTTGCTGAGCACTATGTTGGGAACCTACTCTTGCGTTATAGTTTGGCCTGCCATGCAGCAGGGACTTGGATTGTGTCCCAAAGCTTTGACTTCCCTTCTGGGGACCGTGCTGGGGATGAAAGCTTGGACTGTCATTTGGCTGGGGGTTGCGGTGGGACTCAAGGCTTTGCCTGTCTTGAAAATGGGCAGCTGGCCCTGCACTGACTCCTGTACAAAGAAGAGGGTTGGGACTCAGCTTGATATTGCAAATAGCATTTAGATCCAAGGCTGAAGCTTTGCTCACCTGGGTACTTTTCAGTCAACCAAGGATACCGTGTTGGCTCCATGCTGACCAGATTTGACAGTGTGCCATTCACAGCAGCTCTGGCAAGCTCTTCATCAGTGGCTAAGCCCAAGTCGCTGTGGCGAACAAATATGATCCCCTCCAGCAAGGCATGCCTAGACATCTGGTCAGGCGCTCCACTTGCAAATACTTGTGTCATGTCAGTCCTCAATCTGAGCTGTGACGCAATGGGTGAGGAGGAACTCTCGGGTTGCCTATCGGGCATCACAGAAGGTCCCATCAAGTCAAAAGGCTCTAACTTGACTGGCACCACTAATGGGGGTCCTGAAGGTTTGACCCCTGCTTTTGGTGCTGCTGCTGCCGCTGCTGAGGCTTCAATCCATGCTGTTGCAGTTGACGCTGGCATGCCAGCTGGTAGGTGCTCTGCTGTTGCAGCAGCATTGGTCTCAGATCGCTGCAGCAGAGACTGCAGCTGTTGGGCACGCACCACTCTGGACTCTGAAGACACTGCAGAATTGACACCCTGTAACAAAAGCAGCGTCTTACTGTCCAGCTTCAATCCTGTAACATTTTGCATGCAGCAAGCAAGACAGGCATTCCATGTGAGCAGCCTTGCCCCAACCCGGCCACAGTTGATTATCTGATATTACTGTCAGTTCTAAGCTGTGCAAATGAATAACAACAGCATGAATGCTAGTGCAAGGCATTCGGGCCAACAAATGTCTATGTGCGCAACTAAATTACATGTTGTTGGTGGTCAGCATGTTGACTGCTGGGTACTCTGTCCTTGCTGACATGTTTGTCTGAACCCTGCGGTGCTTCTGCTTCTTCCAGTTGCAGTGACACTGGTTGCTGCCAGGGCCCAGGACTGCATGATTGCGTACCCTGACAAGCATTGGAAGTAGAGCCAGGTCCACCTGGACGGTCACCATTAACAAATTGGGCTGGACCTGGACCAGCATTGTGTGATGGCAAGGTAATGCCTGCGGCATTTTCCATGTCATGTGTGTGTGAGTGATCCTCCATGGCTTCTGGGTCTGAGTCATTCTTCATGGTATGTGGGTGTGAGTCAGTAGGCAGAGCAAGCTTATTGTGCACAGCATGTGGCAGGGAACAGCTTGCGCTTGGGGTTGCCGCTGCAATGGGTCTGCCAGACACAACCATGCCTTTGGGTGTACCCAAACGCAGGTAGTGAGGAACACCTCCCAATTGCTCCATGGATCTGTCAGGTAATTCTTCATGCTGTGGCTTGATGACAGTGGTTGCTGGCAGGTGGCCCTTTTGACTCCTGTCATTGGCGGCCCTGGGACCAGCAGCAATGACTGTGCTGTTCATGACTTGCTGACTGACAGCTGCTGATCTTGGCACGAACATGAGCAGCTGTGCTGCTGTAGTTTCAGGCGCTGTGCTCGGTATGTGAGATGCCATGCTGACTGTTACAGGTTGGACCAGTGTCGCAGATGTTGCTGAAATCATGGGGGTAGACATAGCAGGAGTAGCCTTAGCTGCTGTGTTGGAAGCAGGGAGGCTGGTGTGCAATGTAGCAGCTGGCGGTACCAAGGCTGTCACAGGGAAGCTGACATTGAAGCTGCAGCTGGCTTCTGTTGCTTGTGTCAAGGCGGGATAGCCACCACTGATGACGCGGGTTGCTTCTGGCATGGAAGCTTCTTCTGGAAAGCCAGGTGATGCTGCCCTGGGAATTTGGCTGACATTGACTGTGCTTGCATCTTCTACTGGGCTGCCATTGACTGTCACAAGCACTGACTTGGACAGCTCTGGCATCAATATTGCTTCTGACTGAGCAGGTGGTTTGAAAGAGGACTGTGGTGTAGCTGCCTGCTTAGCGTTGACAGTCGTTGATGCGTCAGCTGTGGCAGGTGCTGCCAGATTTGGTGAGTTGCCATCTCTAGCTGTGCTTGCAGTCGTTGCAGCTGTCACATCTGCTGCAGACTCAGGGGGCTCGCTAGGTGCCTGATGCTTGACTAGCTCTGCTTGTTTTGTGCTGCCTGCCAGACTGAGCTTTGCCATTGCCTTTCGATGTGACTGGGCTGCTTTATGGTGTCTTCTGGAGTCTGTGCTAGATGCAGATGACAGCTTTGCAACGGGAGATTTGGTGACAGCAGAGGCTCGCGGGGTGCGCCCAGGCAAGCTTCTGAGCTTTGCATACTGACCACCTGCTGCATCTTCTGAGCTGTTGCCTGCAGACAGAGATGCTGCTGACTGCACAGAAGCAGTGGCGCTCTGTTGTGCTGCGGCAGCAGGCTGCAGTTGTCTGACTGCCTGTCTCCTGGCTGGAATGTTGGCTGGTTTACGACTGGCAGGCTTAACTGGTGTGCCAGGAGAAGCTGTTGCTGCCTCAACGCTTTTGGGCAGATCAGTGCTAGCTGCTGGGGTGCTGCTGCTGGAAAGAGTGGTGCTTTGCCTTGGTGATCTTCGTGTAGATGGATGGATGCTCTTCTGAGATGCCATGTCACATGGCATAAAGTGTACTCACTCTGAGAGCAACCCTTCTGCCTCTGCTGCTGTCCTCGGCCCTGTAAAGAATCGGAAAGGATTCAGCAAAACTCAAACCTCTCAGCAAACCGTAGCCAGATGCGTTCTGATCGTAACTATTTGGAAGTCCCGGCTGTGACAGCGCTGAGGTCTCGAGCCTGGGCTGCGGTTCTGAACAAGGCGATGCAGCTGCCTTGTGTAGCTAAGCGGCAGAGCTACAGGCAATGTTGTCGTCGCTCATTAAAGAGGCGAAGCGGTTTGCTAATTGCATCGAGGCCAGGTGAAAGGCGTGCATTGCGAAGGACCGACAAGACACGTATGCAGCTCATGAAGCCAATGTGACCAACTGGCGGTCTGCAGGTTAGCCAGCCAGCGCTGCAGGGCAGGATGCTGAGCACTGGCCATGATTTGATACACCTGAGCGCATAGCAAGCAGCGCGATGTCTGTGATGCTATACCTTAGCCGGCGAAGCAGATCCGATTGTCGCAAGCCTTGCAGGTAAGGGGCAGCCACCACTGCAGAGGCTCTGGTAGGCAGCGACCAGCTGGGCTCAAAGCTAAGCTGCACTGTGTTGTTTAGTGAACACTAGGGCGTGTTTGCGCCTGACAGAAATACAGTGCCTTAGTCTAACATTTGCTGACTGAGGTGGCGCCATTGCCATGTACACGCACCTGTCACCTCATTGGGTTCCGCACCCAGCAAGACCAGCAACTTGTGTAGCGATCATTGACCAGACGAGCGGCAGACCACTGTCGCAGACGCTGCCTGTCAAGCCGTGGCCTCTGACAGCCTTGTGAACCCGCCAAGTTGGTCAGTCCAATGTCTTACGACGTTCAACATGGCGGCATCATTCGTTAGCCCGGTTTTAGAATCTTGCTGCATAGGCACAAGCGATGACAAATGCAACCTGCCGTCTCAACAGCAAAGCGCGGCGCATCGCTGGTCTCGGACTCGAGGTGCTCTTCGTCTGCGCGAGTCCTGTGACAACATGAGCGCTGGGCTTGTGCAGATGTCTCATTTGCCGAAGCATGGAGAGGGGTTTGCAATCAAGGAACAGCTTCGGTCAACTTTTACTTGGTTTGCAACATGAACAGTGAAGCACAATCATACCAACGCATTGCAGAGCATACAAAGGCGATCACCAAAGGAAAAACTGACACACTCGTCCAGCCTACCGTGCACCCATCAGGTATGTTGCTGCTAACAAGTGTTGCCAGTCAAGTTCAGCAAGTGCGCTTGCCTCCAAAGAAAGAGCCATCAATGCAAGGCTGCAATGACTCGGCATGCAGCAGCGTGACTGACATGCATCTTGCACATTCATGAAATATGTGATCCCTGACAAATTCTGTGCGGTCTACGGTATGCAGGACTGATCAATGGAATCCAGGATGACCCACACATGTGGATGACTGCCAGGCTGTCTTTCACGTGTCCAAGCCTCACGCGTACAACAAAACAGGCATCTGGAAGGTAAATGCTCATCTAGGACATTGGCTCACAAGCTTACTTTGCAATTCTGATGGCACCTCTACCAATGCAGGCCTGCAGAGCACGTATTCCAGTTGGTGTTATTTCTGGCCAGCTACCATCAGCTGAGTGCTCATGACAGGCTTTGTTCAAACACAGCTGAGCAACAGCAGGCAACAACCTGGGTCTGAGCAGCAATGCAGGCAAACTTGCCTGACTGTTGCCGGAAATCCTGCAACAACTTTAGACATGGCGGCCTTGCCAGCACCAACATCCATCAGCTTCAGGCTGTCCCTTGCAGCAGCCCTGCATGAACATAATGTCCTGAAGTCACCAGCATGCTGCACAAGACCTGGTGCCTCTTGCATGTTTAGACTAACAAACTGCAGGCTGAAGACTTTCATACTGCAGACCAGGCAATGATGCGATAGCATAAAGCATATGACTGGGGTCATCAGCAGAGTGCTGTTACGTGCAGGGTGTGAATTGCATCAACAACAGTTGTGCATAAACAATGCAAAAGGCGCTGAGTCACATACCACTTGTTCAGAGTGTCCTGCGCGGCGCGTGCCTCCTTTAGGTTTCCTTTTCTAAACTCTTCGTCTACCTTTGCCACCAAATGAGGCAGGACTGCAGACATGCCTGCAATGAGAACACATGTACATGAGTGTTGACACCTGCCTGCCTTAGGTTGCATATGCATGGTGTGTATCAGCATAGTGCCCTCTGTGCTATAGCAAGATAAGCTCAGGTACAGCAGGTGTGCTTAATAAGGTGTCTGTCATCAAGGTGCATGAATGCATGTTAATCACCTCCTGCTATGACTCCATCCAGGCCTTTCTGCAAGCCATCCAGAGCTTGCCCTTCAATGCCTCCTAAGTATGCCTGCATGCTACCATGCACAAACTGGGATGTGCAGCCATTGAGTAGAGCAACCGCAAGTGGAGCAACCTCGGCATAACCCCAGCCCATACAAAATACTGCAAGCTTAGCATACATACAAAGGACCAACAACCTCTGTGTGGTCTGTGTGATGACATCCAGCGTAGTAACAGATGCAAATGGGTTTAGTATGTAGAAATTGTGGTTCAGAGGTACAGAAACTCGCCTGCAGATGGGGCATAGCGTCCTTGTAAGGAATGGCATCAGACATGGCTGTCACTGTGCATTTGATGCCCCGCAGGTGTGGCAGCTGCTTTGCCACCTTCTTGTATGACTCAGTTGAGATGACGTTGCCCGTGTGTACAGAGTAGTTGTACAGGTAAGAAGGTAGCTTGGTCGTTTTCAATACTGCTAGGATGAAGTTTTCGATTCCAGCATCTGGTACTGTTGCAAAATAGTAAGGTGGCAGCAATAAGACTGCATCTGCAACAGTTTGTTGACCCTGCACTGAAACAACAGCAATTAGGATGATCTGGATCAAGTGATATTCAGGAATCACATGAGATTTAGGACAAGATGAGTTCATGCCGTCCAGTGTACCAGCACAACATGGCATGCAAAACCTAGCCTAGCCTAGCCTAGCCTAGCAAGCAATGCAGCATCCATGTAGATGACTCCATCATTCTAGGCAAAAGAAACCATGTGCAAAATGAGCAGGGCAGATGCATGCAGACTGATAATTGATTGGTCCTTCTGCATGTTTGCTTACTTTGTTTGCGGTAGTTATTTGTGTCGCAGCATGCTCAATCAATTCCAAGCAATCTGGCACAGCTGTGCTGCTGACCCCGACGACAACTTTGCCAGGCCAATGGGCTCTGCAAAGCTCTGCTGCATGTTTGCGCTCAGCCAATGTCATTGATGGAAACTCGCCAGTGCTCCTGCAATCAGGGAGGGTAGCAAAGACATTGATAAATCACCAGAGAATGTAGGCCTTGCACTGCAGCACAACACTAGCAGCCAGGCAACTTACCCATTGATCACTACATTCTTAATGCCGCCTTGCCATAGATGCTGCAGAAATGGATACACAATTGATGTACTTAAATACCAAGCTTGATGCTGAATTGTTTGTTTAGCACCTCTGGTTGCCACAAAGCTATGTGCAGTGCGTTCGTGGCATGCCATGTACAGACTACAGTACCTCCAGGTATTTGATGAAGCTTGCATCATCAATGTTTAGGCTGTCTGGCTTAAATGGCATCAGCAGAGCTACCATAGGACCTTCCATTGCAAAGCTGCTAGCATCAACAGAGTGTGACGTGCCATTGGAAGCTTGAGTACCTGTGCACATAATTCACTAGCTGTTGAACAAAGCTCAAAACGGTCATTGAAGGTGACAACTTTTGCAAACATGGTTGCAGCATGTGATACAGGATGACTTGAAGTGCGTCGGCTGTAGTCCTGCCATAGTCTTGAAGCTTTAAACACCAAGCTGACGCATGTCGATGCTCGGCATGCATGCATGCTTGCACATGCGTTCATAATTGGGTCTCGAAGGGGCGGTGAAACCTTGCCTGTCATCTTGGAAAGTTTCATCAGAGACACTCTAAGTCGTTGCCGCGGGAGCAGTTGCGATATAGCACGTGGTGTCCGCGTTGAAAAGCAACTGAAGTCAGCTTGAAGCACTGTGCTTCGGTGCAGAGCCGGACCAGTTGCGATCAGAGCAGAGCTCGTGAGGGAAATATTTGTGCGCGTGACGACTGTGGTGCAGTGCATTAAGGTTGCACGACGCACTGCTTTGCAGACGATCAGTACAGACACATTAGGCATGCATTTGCATTAGTCACGCTCATGATGACACACACAAACACTGCATAAAGTGGCATAACCAGCGACGACTGTGACGAGCGCAGATGTGTCTACAGCGACAAACAGCAGAGGGTCGCGCTGCTGAAACAGCTACAGCCCCCAGCAAGTACAAATACAGATTATGAGGATCAGATGACAAGCATCAGTATTACATGCAAACACATGATCAAGGCTGTCTATGAAATCGCCACATGCTGCTGAGCCACTGCTTCATGTGCTGCACTTTGCTATTCGGCTGATCTGTTGCAGAGTGCGTGGCTCGAGCCTGCAGCGGGACTGTGTTTGCATGTGCCTCATGAGTCAAAGTATCAAAAGCTGCAAGGAGCACAAACACTGCAGGATGTAGCCACCTGCAAGGTCAGGACATGTTTGCATTCATGTACCAACACTGACAGTCGATGATGGCAACAATGTTGGCCGCAAGGACATCACACGACCACACAGGTGCTGATGGCTGACATACAAAGGCTTCATGGCAGTCAATGCCATGCAGGGATGAGTTTATGGGGAGAAAAGGATTGCAACAACCAGCTGAGGATTCTTACGCTGGGTGCCGGTTGAACATGTGCCCACTCCATTCAAAGTACCAGCCACCGCTGGCATAATCTTGACTTCTTGGGGAAAAGAGCCAGGTGCTGCTGGGTGGCAACCATGCGCGCCTGCATCTGCATATGGATAGCTCCTTTCCGCCTGCAACAGCCCAGCGGACTTGAGTCATTGGTCTGTAAGGTATGCAGCACAGACAAGACTGTGCAGAACTATAGCAATGCAATGGATGCACCATTGGTCAGAAGTTTGTATGCAAGCAGGCAAACAAACACATTCATGCATATGCCACTGTGAGCATCCATTGCAAGTTACTGAGCATCAGATTCAATGCACAAGAGGATAGTGACAACTAATGACATACAGTCATTGACAGATGGTTATTAGCCTTCCAGTACCTTGGCCGTTGGAGACAATATGCAAATGGCGCACAAGCGGAGTTTGTCCAGTCAGAATGGTATGTGTGTGCAGCCCAGAATCACCACCCTTGTATACATTCCCTTCTTGCTCAGTTGCAAGCACAGAGCCATCCATGGCATAGATGCAAGTCCAAGGCTCAGCAGATTTGCCATTACACTGTGCACCCTGTGAAGCAGGCTGTTCTGCATCATTGTGCTGCCATAAATGTGCCGGCTGCCTGATGTTCTGGGAAGAGCTAGTGCTGGGTGTGTGTGCTTGAGGGCTGACTGGTTGACTGTGTTGCTTGAGGGCAACAGCAACAGGCTTGCCTTGGAGTACCAGCTCTAGAATGGGAGAGACAGGGTTAGCTGCCCCTGAGCTTTCAGGCTGACCAGAGGTAAATCGGTGATCATGCATTGTTTCAGACTGGTGGCCTGTTGCGTTGCAGGAGGTCGCTCCACTATCTAGGTGCCGCAGATGCTCTCTGTCCATCAGCCCTGTTGACCCTGCAAACAGAAACATGTAGCAACAGGTGCCACCTCTAGCACTACATCTGTTCACGGAAATAGATAGCACCCATTTTGCAGAAGACTTTGGCAAGCTTGTCACAATGTCTGTGAGGCCACAGTGGATTGAAATGCATGCTGAAGTACTGTAGCTGGATGGCTGAGAGCCAGTCTTGGATGTCTCTGCCCTGGCAAGTATGCTATGACGTGAAGCTCAGGCAGACTGCAGAATGTGCTGCACAGAAGCTGCAGACCGAGCTCAGCCTTTGAAGGCCAAGCTCATGTCAGACCCTCATGCCAAGTCACCTTGCAGTTTTGCATCATGCCTCTCACGGACTACACCAAGCAGCTGACGGCCTGACACCAGCTGCAATACATCTCCTACACCGGCCACAGTGCGCTCTTCCCCTTCAAAGGCTTCTGGCAGCTCCCCTGTGTTCATGCGTACTCTGCGAGCACATGAAGACAAAAATTGTTGCAGAAGCAGGCTGGACCAACATCTCTGCACCACAGCTTTCCGTTCTTCTGAGCTGCAGCTAGAAATTTTGCAGGGTGTCGTGCCTTACCAACTTTTGGTGAAAGAGCAGAACTTGCTATCCAGCACCAGAAGTGTATTGATGCAGCATGCCTTGTCCATGGGAAGCAAGCCTTGCTGAACTTCCTGCAGCGAATATCTGCAGTATTCTTCTTTACCGCATGCACCTCACCTAGGACCAAGATAGGCATGGCGCACAGCTGCATTGAATTCGGTCCGAAGTTCTGCTCTCAACCTGTCAACTTGACTAGCGTTGGGTTTTGTTGATGGCTTGGTTGCCCATGCAAACCAGCCAGCTCCAGGCACCCATTCTTCTTCACCCTGGTGGAATTGCTGCTCTGCTTGCCTACAAAGGGTCAAAGGGTTGTGCTTTGGGTCTTCAGCATGTCACTGGAGCACAGTCTGTGTACTTTGTGTTGCTAAGCTGACCTTGACCCCTCCTCTGCAGCGCGGTGAACAGATGCCGAGCTGCTATTCAAGCTCAAGTCATACAGCTCTCTGTGCCTGTTGTTGCTAAGTACCTGATAGGCAACTAGTATTCTGGCAAATTGACCACCATCTTTGTTGCTCTGCCTAACGTCGGGATGATGCAACTTTGCTTTCTGCGAAGCAGTATGAATGTTAGCAAGCGAATAGCCAGCATTGCTCCGACAAGCACATCTCAGGTTCACCTGCCGGAAGGCACGTTTGATCTCAGAAGCGCTAGCCGTTTGTGTAACCTCGAGCAAAGCATACAGGGAGACCTCCTGAGATGCAGTGCAGAGACGGCGCAATGGTATATAGCGATGCATGCGGCGAGCGTCGCACGGAAGGGCATCACCTTGCAAAGCTTATATGCATGTCAGCAAAAATTTATGCCAATAATTTGCACGTCAACGCATATGCGAGCGTGTTGATCACCATGTGAAAGTCTTTAACGTCAAAAGGGCCGGGCCACGCCGTGCTTGTTCCCGGCAACAAACAGAGTTGACGTTCCATCTTCTCGCAAGCCTGCTTGGTTAAGGTGGCAAGCGCGCAAGTCTGACAGCTCTCGCTGCAGAAGTAGGTGCAATCACAGGCAATGACAGAGGCGTTGGCTCTGCTCACGACTGTCCGTGTAACCCACAAGCGGATGAAGCAGCGCTGATCAGATTGCATATCCGGGAGCTTGAACGGGGTCCGCGTCACCTGCATGCTACATCGTACCTCACACGCCTTGCTTCAAACTTTCTGCATACAGACAGGCGTATTGACGGCAACGTCATACTCCAGAGCTGTCGGCAAACTTACCCACCCAATCAGAGCAAGCATTTTGAGACCCTGCTTGCTTCCCCAACCACACTCTCCATGTGTCAGACGCCGACCCTTCTTGCAAACGGCTCACAGCAAGCAGCACAGGCAATGGTACTCGCAATTTTCAAAAGCTGTTCATGCTAGTGGCGTAACTCCACAGTTGGCAGTATCTTCAGGTAAAGCAGCTTTGTACTGCACTTGTTGCAATGCTAATGCATGCTGAATTCTTCGTTGTCAGGCCTTGCACACCACTAAAAAGCCTTACAATCTGTTGCAGGACCTGTCTTGCCACTCAGTGAGCGACCAGTGCAAGCAAGAGTCAGTGCAGATGTTTTGTTTGCCTGGCATGCAACAGCCACTGCCCAAGCAGATGCTGTTGGCTCTGCTTTTGCTGATGCAGATGGAGGACCATCATCAGAGGATCTGAAGGTTTGCCCTGGTTTTTGCATGTGCACAACAAGTCGTGAATGAGCACACCACATCAGCTCTCCATGCTCACAGGCTGCAGGTTGCCATATCTTCAGTACACTGTCATGCAGCTGTCTGTCATCTGTATCTGAAATGTGTTGCAGATAGAGCTCAATTGGCTTTTAGATGATACTGTGGATGCTGTTCAAGCTTCAGCAGACAGTCAGTGGAAGCCATGCACTTGGCGCCAGCTACAGTCAGACATGGATCTGCATCACCCTAAGGACACGAGCAATGCTTCCTCACAAAGCATAGCTCTCAGGGCTGACATCAATACATTGGCACAGCTGTGGAAGCAGCGCACACAGGACAGGTGTGCAGTTTGCTCACTCTCAAATAGACGTTAGCGAAAAGGCAGGCATGTAGAGACATGGCAACTTCTCATCTCTGCTGGAGTTTGGATGCAAATGACAAGTGCACATGCAATGTGAAGACATTGACTGTCAGGTCTGCGTCTTGCACGATCTTGGGCTGCAGAAGCATACTAAACCTTCTCCCATTCCATATATTCCACTACATAGTGGGAAACCACTGCTCTTCGCTATACTCAGTTGATGTCTTGCTTGTAGGGTGCCCTTGCAATACTTGAACAATTGCTGTCACTGGCGCGACTTCATTCTGGCTGTCGGTGATGGTGTCCTCATCCCAAGACCAGAAACAGAAATCCTTATAGACTTGGCTGAACAGGTATGCAGTACAGCTTGTCATTTTCTTGTTATCATCACATCAGGGTCCTGCTGATGAAGTTTTACTTCACAAAGATACCAATTTGCGATGTGATCAAACACAGATTCATTGCCGTTCTTTGAAATGTCACAAAATGCAAGGGGCTGCGGCACGCTGCAGGCCATGCAGCACCAGCCAAAGCTTAAGCAGGGTGTTTGGCTGGACTTGGGTACAGGCAGTGGGGCTATCTCCATTGGATTGGCAACCCTTCTGCCGTGCAGTACTCAGGTATGGGCATTATGAAAGTCAATATGGACCAGGGTAAGTTCAACAGCTTGGCAATTTGATCCTGCCAGGCATATAGCAATGTGTCAAACAACTTGTCTAGCTAACCAAGCTGCTGCAATGCAATATTCGTGAGTCACTGCTTGACTGCCTATCGCACAAATGCATGCATGATTGGCACTCTTTCTTATTAGGCTGTGTGTTGCTGGGAGGTATACCAACAAGCCAATATTTGCAGCTGGACTGCTGTGTTGCAGGTTTTTGCTGTGGATGAGAATCTTGAAGCTGTTGCATGGGCTAAGCTGAATGTGCAAAGGCTTGGACTCACTGACAGGATTCAGGTGAGTATTACAACCGCACACTCTACTCAAAAGCTGGTGCTGCTCAACGAGGCTCAGCACACAAGACCTAAGGATCATCGAGCAGCTACATTTTTTTTGCTGATCTGCACAACACTGCTTCACTTGGCCTTGCAAGGCAATGCCCTCAGTAGCAGTACCAGGAGGTTTGCCCAAAGCATTCACCAAATGATCAGTCATCAGCGGGGGGGGTGACCTCTGCGTGTCAGCACAGGTGTCTAAGCAGTTTGCTGATGAATTGTTTTCATGAGACGCAGGTCAAGACTGGTTCTTGGTATGAGCCAGTGCAGACCATGTGTGGTAACATAGCAGGCATCGTCAGTAACCCACCGTACATACCGCACAGCCAGATGAGGCATTTGCAGGCAAGTACACTGTTTTCCTGCTGCGCATACATTCCTTGTGCAAGTTGTTGCTCCAAATCTGTGAACGTCGTGAATTCTGTGTGCCCAGGTGATGATGCCCCAGTCAAGCATTTTGCTGTTGAGATCTGCTACATGCCATGCATCATTGGCATACAAACATACCTGTTACTTTCCCCGCACACATCCTGTACAAGTTGAAGTCATTTCTGGCTTAGAACTATCCGGACCAAGGGACCATAACTGTAACGTTTGTTGCCCTATAATGGGCCAGTTAACATCTAGGTAACCTTTTGCCATAACGTCACAATAACATTACGCGACTTGCAGAAGAACTAAACCAGCCTATGCCGTCAACAGTCAAGCTCCGGTCAAGATGACTATTTGTTAAAATCCTCAGTGACAGTCCTCAATAGTGCCACGTGCTAAATGTGCCGGTGACCCTTAGGCTGAAGTACGGCGGTATGAGCCATGGTCGGCCTTGGATGGAGGTCAGGGACCAGGCCTTGACAGTTTGAACCTCATCTGCCAAGGGGCGTCAGTTGCATTGCAGCCCGGTGGATTCCTGGCATTGGAAACCACAGGTTTGTTGTCCACAGCATGACCTTGCTGGTGTGACAAATGCTGTGCTTGATTGATTGCCTGCTTCACTATTGTGAGCAAAAGCCAACACCAGAAGACAGCCAAATGTACATGTACTACTGTAGATGTTGGCATTTGCTCACTGACTGCCTCTGCAGTTCCATGTGCAGGCTGAGAAATATGCCAGCAGTGTACTGCTCGTCACAACGCCGTGCCATGCATGTATTGACACTCATCCTGATCATGTCTGATGTTCAGAATCATCTCAGTCAGGGTCACATGTTGCTGCATCTCACACCATGGATGTTTCCAAACCTTGCAGCAACTTGCTCACACAAGCTTACCGCAGGAACCACGTGGAGTGCACTGGTGTGCCTGAGATGTACAATATTAGCTTGATACATGACTGCAGGTGGCACACAAGCCCAGCAGGTGATCAACATGCTGCAGCAGATGCAGGCCTTTCACCGCATACAACCCGTACAAGATCTGGCTGGCATTCAACGCTTTGTCACAGCCTGGAAGATACTGGACAATTGATGCATTGCTTGCATCTTGTGCAATGCTGTGGATGGCATGCATTATATAAAAGGTGGATTCTTAAATGACTGTTGAGACGTGGGAAAGTCTACAGTGCAGCCCTTAAACATGTGTACCAGCAGCAGAAATTCAGCACCGGCATGTCATATCTTTCCCGTGCTATCATGTACGGCCATCACTGTCGCTGTTAATAGTAATAATAATATTTAAAACGCTTTCCAGCTCATGATGAGCTAGGTACGTGCAGGACAAGTCTTGTCTCTCCAGAGCAGCCTGTCTGTCGCTGTTGTGTGTCTGAAACGTCTATGCATGGATACGATGAGCAAATACAAGAATGAATGAATGAATGAATGAATGAATGAACGAATGAACGAACGAACGAACGAACGAATGAATGAATGAATGGATGGATGGATGGATGGATGGATGCATGCATGCATGGATGGATGGATAAACGAATGAGTGAATGAATGAATGAATGAATGAATGAGGGAGGGAGGGAAGAGGGTCTGATAGTCAAGACCCAGGCTGGATGGTTGCGCCAGCATAGCCCATTATTTTGCCATGCTCACCTTGACACCCTGGAAATCTTGTCTGCTGCCATGCAGACCTCTCGGGAGTTGGATGAGCTGTCAACATTCCTGAATGAGGCAGTGAATGAGGGCACAGAGGGGCTGATAGTGAAGACCCTCGACAGCACATACGAGCCCAGCAAGCGCAGTGCCCATTGGCTGAAGCTGAAGAAGGATTACCTGGAGGGTGTGGGGGACACTTTTGACTTGGTCCCCATAGGGGCCTGGTACGGCAAGTGAGTGTTCACTACAACACCCACGCAATGTTTGTTCTCAAGACACAGATAGCCAAGCAAGCTTCGATGCTTGTTTGCCCTTCGACATTGCACGACTTTGATGTATGGGAAAATATAAATAGTCTTAATCCTTTATTGATTCCAGAAAAACTAGTACCCGGCTTTCTGTGCCCTTGTTGTCACCCAAGGGGGGGGGCAGACGTGGACATGAACAGGCATCTCTGAGGCACACCTGCTGTCCAGCCTGTGTGTCACCTGTTTGGTAGTTTTGCTGCTGCAGCTGTGTGTCACCTGCCTGATAATGTTGCTGCTGCAGCTGCTGCAGCCCAAAATAGATATACTGGCTGCATCTGCTGTTCAGGCTGTGTTTCATGTTTGATGGTGTTGTCGCCCAGCTTCTGTGCTGTCTGTTCCACCTGCTGCTGTCTGGTCCATATTAGCATCATTATGTTGACTCGTACGGCTCTCCACACCCCTGCACAAGGCAGGGATCAATCATTGCGGGTGTTTGCTCAATGTGCTGACACAGCTCTTCGTATCACAGATCAATCCTGTAGCCCTGCTCGCTGCTGCTTATTTCGGCCTGCTGTGTTCTCACCCCAAGGCCGGTGCAGGGGTAAGAGGGTGGGGGTGTTTGGTGCCTTCCTGCTGGCCATCTACAACGAGGAGACAGAGGAGTACCAGACCATCTCCAAGATCGGCACCGGCTTCTCTGAGGAGCAGCTGAAGGAGCTGGCAGACCTGCTGCGCCCTTTCACCATCTCAGACCCTAAGACATACTACAGGTCAGTCACCATCTCACAACCCAGGTCCTAGTACAGCTTAGTCACCATTGCAAAACCCAGGTCCTACTACAGGTTAGTCACCTGACACATCTTGATCATACATCAAATTGGTAACTGCATAATGCCCTGCAACAGTCCTCGTGATTGGTTTTGGACAGGCTGGTCACTGCTCAGGAACCCTGGTGCGTGTGCACACCACACGCACGGATGCCATAGAAATAGCATGACGTCATCTGGAGTTAGTCACCAGATACCTGCAGTGGGTGTCAATGTGATCATCTGCTCATTATGTGTCTGATCGTGGTGCACAAAACCTGCTTGAGCGCAATGTATCTCTTTCAGGCATCTTGGCATTTCAGGTGATGGCAGCCTAGTGATTGTGCTTGTCACCATGTTTTACATACTGCAGATATGGTGAGACCTTGCTGCCAGATGTGTGGTTTGACCCCAAAGTGGTGTGGGAGGTGAAAGCCGCAGACCTGTCAATTAGCCCTGTGCATCAAGCAGCTGCTGGCATGGCAGATGCAGTCAAAGGCATCTCTATCAGGTTTCCACGTCTTGTACGTGTGCGTGATGACAAGAACCCTGAGCAAGCAACAAATGCTGAGCAGGTTGTCGAAATGTACCAGAAGCAGCCACATGTACAGGGTAATAAGGGCAGCAAAGCTGCTGCTGAGGATGACGACTGAGTACTCAATCTTGACATAATATGTTGCAAAGTCGTTATACCGGTGGAACGATCGACAGCTGCAGTTGTTTATGCTTGATCTGCGTCAACTTGCTTTTACAGGTTGCAATGCGTGAATCTGAACTGCACTTGAAAAGAATGAATCCTGAACCACTTGCTCATTCTGTTCCACGCAGGCTGTGTCAGTACTTGACAGCACTCGTGTTTGCCTGATCTGTTGACCAGTGCGGCTTAAATGCTGATTTGCATTTTACAGCAGTTTCTCACATGTGCATCTAGCAATCAGTACACTACAAAAGGTCATGATCCGTGATCTCTGACAGAGCAGCAAGTAGCACGAAATGACAGTTCTACAACGACTGCAGAGGGCAGGGGCCTTTGAGATATGGTTGCAATCATCTGCAGCTTTGCTGCGAAGGATTGCATTTGAACAGGCAGGACAGAATATGCAAAACAGGCATAGATATTAGTCTGCAAAACAGGAAAGAGCCTGTGCTACAACACCAGAAAGAGTTCGGACTACCATACAGCAAAGGGTTGATGCTATAACTCAGAATTATTTTGGTGCAACAGCACAGCATGTTGATGTACTCCAGTCGAGGAGGTGCTTGCAGTTTTGGATTCACGAGTGCACTGTGCTGAAGCTGTAGCGCACAGACCTCTACTATGTGGTCCTCCAAATGCAGATGATGCACACAAAACCATACATTCGCGTGTAACTTGAAGGGAAAAAAACAAAAGAAAACAAAATCCTATGCCGCTAGGCGTCACAACGGGAACATGCCAACTGGCTTGAACGTAGCCCAAGGCCTAGCTTGAAGGCTATCAGCTCAATGCCAAATTCAACATGCATGCACATAATACTTATCTTTCTGTACAATCATAACTGTTCGTTACTCATAACAATTTGTACTGGTCCTCATAGAACACAGAGCACTGCTGACTAATCGTTTGTTTCCTTGAGCCACAAATTCACTCAGAGACGCCCTGCCATCAAACGACCACACCACCACCATGCTGACCCAAGTTGTGTGATGGCCAATGAGCCAGTAAAGGGCTGCACCAGTACCAACAAGCGTGTGTTACAATGCCCACCATTCACAGTTTGAATCCCCACAGTTCAGGCCACAAACTGTTGTTGCACAGAGTATCACGTCTCATCGAGCCTTGAGTTGAAATGAGCAACCTGTTTCACACTCAGGCTTTCTGAGCTTCATGCAGAGACTTGAGCTTGAGTTGATCAGGCTGTTCATGCTGCTGCTGGATGGCTAAGCAAGGAGCAGTGCAGGTTCAGATCATTCAAAGACAGCTTGTCTAGGTAATTCACCACGTGCTGCCAGTCTGCCATGTGCTGAGCATCAGACTTGCTCAGACCGGTCATCAGCTCTTGTACTGAAGGCTCTCCTCTTTCAGCTGCCAGCACAGCAAACAGCCTGCCTCGCTGGAGCATGAATGGGTACATGTGTACCATGCCAGTGGCACACTGCTTGCTGCTGTGGATCTGCAGGAACACACTCACACCTCGTCATGCGTTTGTCATACTGCGAGGTGGCTCGGCAGATCGTGAGACATCCCACAATGCATGAGAAGCTCAAGTAATGCATCATATCATCCAGGTGGGCATGGCACCTCTTCAGCCGAGGTTGCCAGGCGGCAACAGCTTGTGCAGACCCGCCGTCAAAGAATGCACCTGACTCAATCATACATGAGTAGAGAGTAGTGAGTGACACTCAGCACAGAAAAGCCTTAGCATGGCAGAAATTGGCGTGACACCAACAGCAAATCACAGAATGATGAACCCACTCACCCCTCTGAAGCACGCACAGCAGCACTGCAGCCTCAAGCAGTGCTCCTCAGCAGCATTGGCTCGCAGCTCACAAGAAATGCTGGTGAGCACTGAGTAGTTACTTTGGGGAGGACTGTCAGTCATGACCATGGCTTCATTCGAAGACAGCTTGCCTACCAGGACTCTGCGCTGCCTTTCAAGCAGGCCCTGTCTACCATAAAACAGCCGCCGCAGGTGCAGCAGATCTTGTACCTGCTCCTCACTGTATTGCATGGCCACCTGCAAGCAGTCACAGCTGTGATGGGTTTAGTACAGCTGCTAGCCAACATAGGCTGTGTAGCCGCCAAACCAAAGCAGATCAGCGCCTACACTATACAATCTAACTGTGGTCAGTTGTGAGTAATGGGCATTGACAAGCTCTAGAGCGTAGGTAGCGCACCAGCCTGGGCTCAGTGTGACAGCACAGCATTTGATCTTGCTCAGATAGTCCAAGTCAAATAGCTTAACAGGCTATGCAGCAAGATGTAGCATGCATGCTGTGGAAGCATACAGCATGCAGCTGCTTCTCTCGCAAGTTTGCTCTTTTTGAGGGCTTCTGTATATGCCCTCGCCTGTACTTGCCTGTGCACCTTGCAATGCTGCAGATGCATGCAGTCAGGCCTTGTTCAGGCTTTCTGTGGGGGGCATGCTTCACAGCAGCTATTGCAACAAGTGTGTGTCTTTACCACCAGGCGTCTGAAGCATTCATCGCTCGCTTGCTCCTGGACGGCACACCCCAGGTCCATTCTGCTCTGGTCCAGCTTGTACAACAAGTTTGGGTTGTGCATGGACACCGCCAGCACCTGCAGACAAGTCCGCAGCTGTGACTGACCCGATATGCTGTTGACTACATGCCAGCACAATCTGGGCCTGTCATTGTCCGCCTGGCTTGTGACGTCATGCATTAGTATAGAGGTGTAATGAGGTGTATTGAGTGATCAAGGCGTGCAACAATACTAAGCATCAAGGCACACTATTGCCTGGCAGCTGCAACATCACAGATGCAGATGCAGCTGATTGACATACTTGACACACAATGTACTTGACCAAAGCATGCAATTTTCTTGCCAATCATCAGGACAGTGAGTCGTCAGCATGCAGCACTGGTTTGCTGGTAGCAGCGCTTAGGTAGCAGTATGGTGCCGAAATGTGTCAGGTCTGACTGTGCACCCACCAAGCCAGTAACTTCTGCTGTCCATCTATGCAGGTCATTTTGATGACTTATCACAGGCTCCTCCACCAAGCAAGTTGCCAGCTTCTGTGTGTATGTCTGCAAGCATATGCATACATTGATTCTGTGTGATGCATGTAAACCCCATAAAGATGCCAATACATTAACATTGCTTTGCAACCTAAATCCTCTTGAATGCTGCAGCTGGGCACATAGATGACAACAGACTGCATGTATTTGGGTGGACATGATGATGAGTTAAGCTGTCAAGATGTTGCAGTAAATGTTCCCTTGCCATGGAAACAACAGTGTTGGCAGACAGCCCAGCGTTTAAGTGTTACAACGCATTACACAGTACATCCTGTAGAATTCCACGCAATTTTCTTGCAAAGAACTTTACAGCTGGTGATCGTGCTGTTGGCATGCAGGAAAACTCGGCAGATGCAGGCAGTATTGTGCTGATGCCAGACTGTGACGCATGCATGTATAAGCAGAACAAAAGTCAGAAGCCAAGATGAATTCATACACTTGCTCTGCTTGTATACGTACCGTGTACAGCTTGGTAAGCTTGGCCAGAGGTAGATGGCTTAGGTCACTGACTGTAACAAAGCAGTCATTCTGCCACACTGTGAGGTCAAGCGCCCATGCATGATCATGACCCAACTTTGTCTGCTCATGCCACGCTGCATCCCCCTAAATGAGGCAAGACAAACGAGCTTGAGGTATGTCTGAGATTAGAGTGTAGATGCAGCAAAAGAGTTACCTTCCAGAGGAGGACATCCTCTGCTGCAGGGCTCAGGCTACTGTGGGTCTGCGTCGTGTTTTCCAGTACCTGGTTTTGTAGTTCAAGCTCTTGCTGCTGGTGTCTGAGCTGAGCGAGCTGTGCATTGACTTGCGTCAGCTGAGCCTCGACATCCCTGACCTTGCCCTGCATTTGATATGTCCATACTGAGCAAAAGTGATCACCAGCGACCCTCAGCTGCTGCAAAGTGTCATCAAGTAGCTCATCAGAGCATCATCCTGCCTTCTGTCTCTGACGGAAGCGCTTCTGTGCTGCTCTGTTGACCTCGAGTTTCCGCTCCAGCGAAGCTGGTGCACTCCGTGCACGGTTTTGTCGTTTGCTCCCGCCCATCGCAGATCCAGGGCTGAAGTCGTCCACTGGCTGTCTTGCAGTGTTACCGCTGGACGCGGAACTGTCAAAAAGGACATCTGCTGGAGTACGCAAGTGTGCGAAGGGCGTGAACTCCGGAGCTGTGGAAGCGTGCGCTATGGCATGTCCTTGTGCGTGCTCAGACGCTCCTGACTGGAGCATGAAATTCGTATCAACCCTGTTCATGGGCCAAAACGTTTGCAGAAGCGATCACACAGTGTCGAATTAGGCCGGACGCGCGGCGCGTTCAAGCAGTGGCTGCCCAGGATGGCTCTGCAGACCGAGCTTCCAGATCGGCTTCTAAAACTATGTCAAGCTATGTAACATGCCGACTGTCTATGTAAGGCTTCATGTAAGGGTCATGCACTCATGCCTTGCCATACCACTGTGATTATCACATAATTCGGGTTTAGTCGTTTCCACAGTGACTACGGATTGCTGTGTCATTTGGCTTGCCTTGGCAACGGATTCAGTGCACCTAACAAACGGATAGGCCTTTCTGACCCTGAACCAGTACCAAATGCATGCGAAGGGACACTACCGAAAGTGCATCGACAATTCGCGAGTTTTATACAACATATCTGGATACGTACACGTGAGTTTTCACAACGATAAGGTGCATGCGGGTTACCATTACCGTTGTGACAGCATTGCTAGCCAACAGATCATGCAGAAGGAACAAGCTTTCTATCTCCAATCGTGCCTTGCATGAGCATGATTGCAATCAAGGAAATAACCTATTTGAAAAACCTAACGAGCTAATCTTCCCGATATCCAGCTACGGAAGCGCTGACTGCATTTCGCACGTACCGGAAAGCTTGCCGTCTTTGTAATCGCTGCTATGACATCCTCTTTTGCGTTGTTGCACTGCATGGGATGCTTACCACACGTCAAACCCGCCCGCCAGGCGCCTTACAGACTCTGTAACGCTCAACGCGTTCACTCACAGAGGCAACTGATCAGTTTAAGAAGCTTTACCTCGCAACAGCCCGCACAAAGTCGCTGCTCGCAGATAAGAGTGCAAGCTGGTCTTCATGGGGACGACTGGAGCACAGCACCGGACTCCTATTTGACCTTGGTATGCCTCTCTGCTTCAAAAAGCCTTTTCCTAGCAGTACTGTCCGTCCGTTGATCTTCAGGTTACTTGGCACAGGGTCTGGCGCATTGTTTCGAGAAAAGGGATGATGGGAAGCTTCAGGACAAATTTGTGATAGAACCTATCACTGCAAACTCCTTGGAATGCATGGCTGCAGGTGTCTTCCCTTGCTCCTTTGCTTTTCAACGCATGCAGGCTCATTGCTGAGACACATTGTAAGCTGTGCAGGAGCAAAGACTTGCTTTAAGCATGTAACCAGTCTCAGGTTTGAAGAAGCTATGACCAAGGACAGATCGGTGTTGCCGGACACATTTGCTGAGGGGCTCTTCTGCGAAGACTTTGATTTTCGCTGTGGGGCAAGCGCCAGAACGTGGCAGAGGTCACACGCTCAGGATAATCTGTTGTGAGTAAATAAACATGACTATGTGTAACCTGACAGTGGTGCTCATGCACATGCAGCATGTGATCATACAGTGCTGTCAAATGCTGATTTGCTGAAAGCTTGTGACTGCATTGCACATGACTGGCATGTACATAAATGCATTTGCATATTGGCTGACACAGTGCATGTCATGCAGGGATATTGTACCCCTGGGACAAAACAAAAGCAATTTCAACTACAATTTGGATGAAAAACGTGTGCTCAACTTTGAAAATGTAGTCGATGACTCTGACAATGTCAAGCAAGACATGAGCATTGATGTGTATGGAAGACAGAAGGATGATGAGGCAGATGCATCTCAGCAGGCTTCACCAGACACTAGTGACATCAAGGTATACAGCTGAATGCCAATGACTTTGCTGCAGCTTGTGTTTTATGCCTGCTAGTAAAGACATGTGAAGGCTACATGCATTCTGTGGTACTGTACATGTTATATCTGAAATGGAGGTCACAGTCAAGCTCATAGCTCCACTCAACCGTCTGAAGATTTGCACTATGCACCCAAGGGCTTTGCAGCTTGGAGAGTCCAGCATGTGATCTGTGTGCTGTGTCCAACTGCAGGTCACTGAAGAGGCAGAAGATGAAATGGATGCTCTGTTGTCAGCTTGATTTTGACGGCGCCCTTGAGCGGGACTGCAATTGTGGCTTTTACGTTATCCTGATTGGCAAAGGCGCTCTTTAAAGCAACATGACCCTACAGTGTAAATTGGGTGAGAATATGATCAGTAGGATTAGGTTCAGATTGAGACATGAGTCGCCTATGGGGTAGCGAGTTTGCTACAATAGCAGTGTTAAACAATCAGGTACGCCTGTTCTTCAAGTAACAGTCTGGGAAGGATGCTTGAAGATGCATCAATATAGGCTGGGTATTGTAAGTGTCTGGTTGATCATGTTTGCTGGTCTCTGCATGTTTTGCAAGATAAATATCAGCGGTGTCATACAGCTTATCCGCGTTTTATCATTTTTGACATCAGCATGCCTTGATAATGCCTGCACGTGATAGGGTTTTGTTGTATTCTTATGTTGCTGCAGTTTGTTGAATGACCAACAGCCAAAACAGGGCTATGCTGTAAAACTTGTCAAGCAAGCTGGTAGTAACAGATTTACTTAGAGGTGTCGTTGCAAGGTATATTCACGTTCAACCAACATTTGCAGGATCTAAAGTCTGAACACTCCTCTCTCACGCTGAATGTGCACACTAACAGTGACCAGCAAATGCTACATGATGCTACGTGGGTTTCAGTGCTGCAGTCAGATATGCATGTCATGTTGAAATAAGCTGTGCAGACTTGCAAGCTTGACTTGACACCATATTTACAAGAGGACTTGATCGCAAACTGTGTGTTCGGTGAACCAAAGTCTGAAGCTTATATAGTACTCAACAGGCCGCTAGGACGCAGGATCGGGTTAGTAATTGCAGCTATCACAGAAGCTGACTAAGTGTTACTAGCATGTTCTAGTATGTTCATGAATGGCTTGACCGAAAATGTCTAAGGGCCACTGCATAATTCAACACTCCCACGTGGGCAAGTTGTTCATAAAAGCTGTACACTAGACTCAAAATGTAAGCAACATGTCCTACATTGTCTTATACTGTTCAACTGTCAAAGGTGCTAACTGTTCAACTCAAATTCAATTGCATCACACTGCAAGTCACTGCAAAAGACTGAGTGATTTAAGCAACACCCATGCCTGAAAGACAAAACCTGAACTTGCTGACCGGTAGTGGCTTGGTGAAACCATCAGCCACCATTTCATCGGTGCTACAGTATGCAAAGCAAACTTCCTTGCGGGACACCCTTTCCCTTGCAAAGTGGTGTATGACATCAATGTGCTTTGATCTGATTGAAGCTATTGGGTGCTTCAGTAGCTTGAGTGCGCCCTGGCTGTCTGTGTAGATGGGCATAGCTCCCACTTTGATGCCAAAGTCACCCAGCAGT
>JAABUP010003223.1_pt1 | contig 29176 bp, 27 predicted proteins | sample 5559201 | NCBI WGS metagenome assembly JAABUP01 (sample SAMN10711887, study PRJNA513373) | rock metagenome | isolation source: Antarctica rocks | place: Antarctica | reverse complement strand
TCCGGCGGCGGCTCGTCCGCTGGGAGAAAAAAGCCGCCACCTCCCTCGGCTTCATCCAACGCGCCGCCATCCTCATCATCTACCGCAAGCTCCGCCATACTCGCGCACCTTTCGGATAGGCTGTAAGAAGGTGGTAAGTTCGTACGTGCCCTTGCTCCTCTACCCAAAGGGATGTTCACCTATGCGGGAAGAGGGTGACCGCTAAAATGGTCCTTTACCGCCCTGTGCTGCTTCCTTCAGCCACGCGATAGGGGAGCGCTTTCTTTGGTACGGTCGGCGAGTGGTAGAGGCGAGTGCGCTGATAGGAGTCGGTCAGTACCACATTCGCGAAGTCGCGGTAGAACTCGCGCTTGGTCATCTGGAAGGTGCCGTGTCGCTTCGTCACCATGCGGAAGGAATCATGCATCGCTAATGGCTCGATGGCGTCGGCTTTGAAACAGAAGCGCGAGAACTCGTACTCGTAGACCATTTGTGGCTTGGCGATTATTGGCACGTATTCCTCGCTCCCTCGCAGCGCTGGAGGGGTAGATTCCTGCTCTTGAGCGGCGCGTGCCTCTGGTAGATCCATGATTTCCTGCTGCGCCTCAGCGCGTGCAGCGGCACGCACAACTGTGGTGATGTCTCGTACTTCCGCGTCAGCCCAGAGGCTATCGCGCAGATGAATCATCCATGAGTTGGTGTGGGCAATGTAGGTTGCCTCGCGCTCGACCACGGAGGCGGGGATCAGGCAAGCACGCGCCACGGAAAAGTCTTCTGCAAAGAGCACGCCCGCCAGATAATCGAAGTGGTGAGCCGGAAGGTTACGGATCGCGCCGAGCTGCCGCGAGGGGTTGTGTGCTGTGGGTCTGCGTCCTTTGACTTGGTAGCGTGTGCCATCTCGCTTGTCGGTAGCATCATAACCAGTGGTAGAGTTCGTGGCGAGATCGAGATCGAGTGCTACGGCGACGAGATACTCGGCATAATCTGCGGCAGGGTTGTTGGTGCTGCGGATAATCTCGCGCTTGCGTAGCTCGTACAATATATCGGCATAGAGCGCGAGCAGTTGCGAGGGGGATGCCTCACGCAAATTAGTGATCTCCATTACAGTTCCCTCCTGTTGAAATAGTATTCTTTCAGTGTAGTGCTGACCCTGGCCTATGCATATGGGAACTTCGGTTCAGGAGGTAGCGGGCGTATAGTCCTCTTTGCGGTTATCCATGTGCGCGTATCGATGGTCTGCGCGATGGCGACGGCTTATAAAAAGCCGCATTACGCGAAACAAGCGGAACTGCATAAATGACCCATTGTGCTAGTTAGCATGGCCTGTTTCGCCGCACATGCTGGGAATAAGCGCTCCGTTACGGCAGAGAGGCGGCAAGTGTTATTTGGTATGACATGAGCGGCACGCGAAGCGCCGCTCATGTTAGCGAGCAAGCGTTTCACCTCGACACGAATACAACATATGGACACCATTGGGATAATGTTCGGTATCATGGCGCGCAGTCTAACTAGCACAATGGGCAAATGGGCTAGTTAGTTCCACTGCCGCTCGTCTCTACTGCTTACTGGTCCGCTCGCCTACTAACCCCGCCGTGTAGATGCCGATGCTGCGGCGGAAGCTTTCGTCGGGGTCGAGGGGGATGCCGAACCCTCCTGCTGTTTCGAGGACGATGAAGCCGTGGAGGAGGCTGCGGAGGCCCCGGATAGCGTGGATCAGGGCGTCGCCGCTGCGGGCGTGGGGGGCGAGCGCGGCGGCGACGAGATCGAGGATCGCGGCGCTGGCGGCCTGGGCCTCGGCGTCGTCGGGGTCGGCGGCGCGGACGAGGGCGGCGGTGTAGAGGCCGGGTCGGGCGCGGGCGAAGGCGCGGTAGGCGAGGGCGAGGGCGAGGACGGGGTCGGGGTCGGCGGTGTCGGCACGCGCGGCGGCGATCAGGGCGGCGTGTAGCTCGTGCAGGCCGCGCAGGGTCAGCGCGCGCCGGATCGCGTCCAGCCCGGCGATGTGATTGTAGAGGGAGGGGGGGCGCACGCCGAAGTGCGCGGCGAGCCGCGCGATGGTGACGCTGGCGAGCCCCTCCACGTCCGCGATGGCGGCGGCGGCGGCGACGATGGTGGCCTGGTCGAGTCCGGCGCGTGGCATGGGCCTCCGAGTGGGCGAGTGGGCGAGTGGGCGAGAAAGTACGAACGACGAAGTACGAAGGACGAAGTGGTGGTGTCGGTGATGAAGCGCTCGTGCTATCCACGGCGCATTCTAGCCGCAACGTCGCCGCGCGCCCACTTTGATGATGGTATTCACTCTCCCACTCCGCCTACTCGCCCACGCACGGCCACGCGCCTACTCGCATCACTCCACCCACTGGCCCACTCCGCCCACTTCGCACGCTTCATCGTTCGTACTTCGTACTTCTTCCACTGGCCCACTGGCCCACTGATCCATCGGCCATAGTGCCCCGGCGCGCACGCCGCTATGCTGAGGGGCGGTTGTCGTGCGCGATGGGGAGTGGAAGGAGCCTGGCGTGGCGGTGGCGTCGCCGGAGATCGGCGTGGAAGAGTTGGCAGGGGTCGTGCGCGCGGCGCTCGCTGCGCCGGATGCGACCCTGGGCGCGTGGACGGCGACGCCGCTGACGCATCGGATCATCAATGGGATCACTGGAGGACTCTGGCGGGTCGCGGGGAGGGCGCAGGCCGATGGGGTGGCGCGCGGGTGGTCGATCATCCTCAAGATCATCGGCGGGGTGGCAGGCGACCCGACCTCGCCCTTCGCGCCGACCGCTGCGCCGGGGCACTGGAATTACTGGCGGCGGGAGCCATTGGTGTACGCCTCGGGGCTGCTGGACACGCTGCCCGCCGGGCTGCGCGCGCCGCGATTCTTCGGGACACCATGCGCGGCCCGCACGAGGCGTGGCTCTGGTTGGAGGATCTGGCGGTCCCCACGGCGGCGGGCTGGCCCCCTGCCCGCTTCGGGCGCGCGGCGCGATTGCTGGGGCGCTGGCAGGGGGGCTACGTGGCGGGGTGTGTGCCGCTGCCGGATGCGCCGTGGCTGAGCGCCGATTGGCTGCGCGCCTGGGTGTTGCCGGTCCCCACGACGCCCGATCCGGCGACCGACCCGGCCTCCTGGCGCGGTGCGCCGCTCGACCTTGCCCCGGCCTGGCTGCCGGGGGCGGTGGCGGCGTTGTGGGCGGAGCGCGACGCGCTGCTCGCCGCCGTGGAGGCGCTGCCCCGCTGCCTCTGCCACCGCGATCTCTGGGCGGCGAATCTGCTGGCCGCGCCGGATGGCGGACCCGACGGCGCGATCACGATCATCGATTGGTCGCAGGCGGGGGTCGGGGTGTTGGGGGAGGACCGGGCGAATCTGGTCTTCGATAGCGCCTGGATGTACGGCGTGCCGAGCGCCGCGCTGCCGACGCTGCTCCCGCTGGTCCTCGACGAGTACTGCGCGGGGCTGCGCGAGGCGGGCTGGACGGGCGATGAGCGGGCGGTGCGCGCGGGCTACGCGGCGATCGGGGCGCTACGCTTCGGGCTGAACGCCAATTACGTGCTCCTCCTGGCGACCGATCCGGCGCGCGGGGCGCACGCGGTGGCGAATCATGGCGGGCCGCTATCCGCGTTGGTGGCGCGGCGACTGGCCGTGGTGACGCACGCGCTGGCAGGGATGGACGCGGCGCGGGCGCTGCTGGAGAGAGGACGATTAACAGGAGACACAGAGACATAGAGGACGGAAAGAGAAAGGAACGAGAGAAGAAAGACGGTGGTTATACTGCGGGTAGGAGGACGGGGGACAGTCACCGCAGAGATGCGGAGACGCGGAGAACGAACGCAGAGAAGGGGACGGAACAGGAGGCGCAGAGACGCAGAGAGGGACGGGAGGGAGAAACGGGATGATCGGAGGGAGCGGTGCTATCGCGGCACCGCCTCTTGCACTCCTGCACGCTGCAATGATCCTTTTGTACCCTCCCACAGTTCCCTGCGCGCCTGGTATGTTCGCGTACTCTCTAGGCCGATCGTCCTTTCTCTCTCTTTATCGTCCTCTATATCGCCGTGTCTCCTGTTCCGCCCATTCTTTCCCTCGTCGCTCTGCGTCCCTGCGGTGCTCCCCGTCCCCCGCCACCGTGCGCTATAGTGGCGGCGATGGACCGGCGGCATGACGGAGGGGACAGGCATGTATATCGGCGAGCAACTGAACGATCTGTCGGACGAGAATCTGACCTGGGCGGCGCAGATGGGGGTCGCGCACGTGGCAGCCAACTCGACGCACGGCGCGGGCACCGAGGGGGTCGAGAACCCGGACGGGACGTGGCGCGTCGAGGGGATCCAGGCGGCGCGGGAGCGGCTGGCGACGTTCGGCCTCGCGCTGGACGTCCTCTCGCTCGATCTGCAATCGGCCTACGTCACCCGGCAGCGCTTCCCGCGCATCATGCTCGGGCAGGCGGGGCGCCATGAGGATATCGCGATCATCCAGCAGAATGTGCGGGCGGCGGGCGTCTCGTGCCTGAAGTACAACCTTAATCTGCTCGGCGTGCCGCGTACGGGGCGGTCACCGGGGCGGGGCGGCGTCACCTACAGCCAGTTCGACATCGGCCAATGGACGGATACGACGCCGACCGAGTTCGGCCCGCGCCCGGCTGAGCAGGTCTGGGAGGCGATCACCTACTTCCTGGAGCGGGTGGTGCCGGTGGCGGAGGAGGCGGGGGTCCGGCTGGCCTGCCACCCGCACGACCCGGCCCTGCCGCCGGGCGGGCTGCGCGGCGTGGACACGGTGCTCGGCTCGCTCGCGGGGCTCGATCGGCTCCTCGCGATCGCCCCGAGCCCGTATCACGGGCTGAACTTCTGCCAGGGGACGGTGGCCGAGATGTGCGCGGACCCGCGACGGGAGGTGCCGGACGCGATCCGCCACTTCGGCGCGACGGGCAAGATCTTCATGGTCCATTTCCGCAACATTCGCGGCGGCTACCTCGACTTCGAGGAGACCTTCCCCGACGAGGGGGACGTGGACATGTACAAGTGCATCAAGCTCTACCGGTCGTTGGGTTACCGGGGGATGATCCTGCCCGATCATGTGCCGCACTCGGCGGTGGACACGTCCTGGGGTCACCGCCAGCATTCGTTCTGCCTGGGCTATACCAGGGCGCTGATCCAGGCGGCGGAGGCGGAGTCACCCGCCGCCTGAACCGTCCGGCGCATGGGGCGCAGACGACGCGGGATCCGGGGGTTGCAATACCCCGCAGGGCAGCCACTACCCATGAAGGGCATACTACCCGCCTGCGCGGGCTGGGTGGTGCCCGCGCACCCGGTCCAGGTCTTCCGCGTAATGCTCTACCCGCACGGAAGTGGCCCCCGGTGCCGCAACAGCACCGGGGACCATTCTTTTCTCTCGTCCTTCTCTGTGTCTCCTGTTCCGTCTTCCCTCCCCGCGCTACGCCTCCGGCTTATCGTCGCCCGAGGGCGTGGGCGCGGGGGGACCGGCCGGCACGGGGACGGCGCGCGGGGCGTCGAGGCGGCGGGGGGCGCTGTGGCCGTTGACGCCGTTGGCACCGTTGCCGCCGTTCTGCTGCGCGTGCTCGATCGCCTGGCCGATGGCCGGGACCGCGCCCAGCAGGTCGCTGAGCTTCATGCCGGTCAGCCCCTCGAAGAGGGCCGGGGCCTGGGCGACCATCTTGGCGATATCGTTGACCATCGCGGCGGAGCCGATGCCGCCGCTGCCGCTGCCGTCGCCGGTGGAGACGATGGTGATCTTGTCCACCTTGGAGAGGGGCTCGCTCATGGCGCGGGCCAGTTCCGGCATGCTGCCGAGGAGCTTGTCGAGGATGGCGGCCTGGTTGTAGCCGCTGTAGGCGGCGGCCTTCACTTCCATCGCCTGGGCCTCGGCCTGCCCCTTCGCCAGGATGATCTCGGCCTCCGCCGCGCCCTTCGAGCGGATCACCTCGGCCTCGGCCAGGCCGCGCGCCTTGGCGATGTCGGCCTCGGCGAAGCCGCGCGCCTTCTCGGATTCCGCGCGCCCCTTCGCTTCGAGGGAGAGGCGGTTGCTCTCGGCGGCGGCGAGGGTCTCGATCCGCTGGCGCTCGATCTCGGCCCCGCGCAGCACGGTCGCGATCAGTTCCTTCTCGCGGCGCAAGATCTCGGTTTCCTGCACCTTGACCTGCTGCTCCTTCTCGACCTGCTGGATGCGGACCTGCTCGGCGATGACCCGTTGCTGGGAGATGTTGGCCTGGATCTCGTACGCCTTGTCGGTGGTCGCCTGCTGCGCCTGGACGGTGGACTGATACTCCGCGCGCTTGAGATCGAGGTCGCGCACCGACTCCGCCTGCTTCGTCTGCGAGGCGGTCTGCGCGACCACGCGCTCCTGGTCGGCACCGGCCTGGGCGATGGCGGCCTCGCGCATCGCCTGGGCGCGGCGGATCGCGGTGTCGCGGTCGGCCTCAGCGGCGGCGATGTCGGCCTGCCGCTTGATCAGCACGATGTCCGGCTTGCCCATGTTGGCGATGTACTCGCTCTTGTCGCGGACCTCGCGGATGGTGAAGGAGACGACCTCCAGCCCCATCTTATCGGTGTCGCTGGCGACGTTGGAGCGGACGCGGTCGGAGACCATCTCCGGCTCCTTGACCAGCGACTCGACGGTCAGCTGGCCAACGATGCCGCGCAGATGCCCCTCCATCACCAGCCGGATCAGGTTCTCGCGCTCCTGCTGCGGCTTGGAGAGGAATTGCTCGGCGGCGGTGCGGATGCTCTCGGGATCGCTCTTGACCTTGAGCTGCGCGACCGCCTCGACGTTCACCGCGACCCCCTGATTGGTGTAGAGGTCCTGTTGCGGCGCGACATCGAAGCTCATCAGTTCCATCGAGAGTTCGCGCGAACTCTCGACGAGCGGCAGCACCACGGTGCCGCCCCCCTGCACGATCCTGGTCCCCCGGAAGCCATAGACGATCAGCGCCACGTTCGGCGCGACCTTGCGGTACATGCCGATGATCGTGCTGAGCACGACCAGCAGCGCGAGCACCGCCAACGCGGCGATGATGATCGGTCCTACTATCATGGTGCGTCCCGCTCCTCTCGCATTCGCGGCCCGATCTGGGTCGCGTTGTTCCTACCGTCGCTCGCCCGCGCGGCGCTCGTCGGGCGCGGGGGTGAAGGGTGGTGCGCCCGGTGCGCCCAGGAAGCCCCCCTCGGCCTCCGCCCAATCGAGCGGGGCGACGTAGGCGATCCCGCCGTCGTAGCGGACGATGGCGACATCCGCGCCGAGGGGGATCGCCACCCCCTCCACCGCGCGCGCGCCGTCCACGCGCCGTTTGCCGTCGATGGTGTAGACGATCTCCCCGGTGCCATGCGGGCGGATCGGGGAGGTGACGCGCGCCAGGGTGCCATGCACATCGTAGGCGGCGGGGTCCAGCTGCCGCTGCCCGCGCCAGAGGAACTTGGCGAGGAAGAGCCAGACGAGCGCGCCGCCCGCGAGGCCGGCCACCGCCGCGATGACGAGGACGACCGGCACCGCCAGCGCGCCCCATACCCGCGCGATGTACCCCGCCGCGCCGAACCAGGTGAGGAAGATCATGATCGTGCTGATGCTGAACGGCGACGGCCCGCCCGCGTGGTGATTGTTGCTCGGGTCGCCGTCCAGATCGACGCCGGGGAGCTCGTCGCCGACGTTGAAGACGAGGGAGACGACGCTGAAGATCAGCCCGAAGGCGAAGAGGAAGAGGCACAGCCCGGTCAGCCAATCGTTCGGCCAGCTCATCGTGCCTCCTCGCGCGCGGGGGCTGCGGCCCCGCCCCGCGCAGCCAGTTCCGTGAAGGGATCGCCCGTTGCGGCGTCGCTGAGGAGGACGACGTAGGCGATACCGCCCGTGCGGCGGAGGATCGCGACTGCGGTCCCGCGCGGCAGTGCTTCGTGCTCGGTGGCGCGCGCCGCATCGACCTGGCGCTTGCCGTCGAGGGTGTAGACGATCTCCCCGGTGCCGCCGATGCCGATCGATGCGGTGACCAGCGCCGTCACGCCCATGATTGCATAGTTGCGGGGGTCGAGCTGGGTCTGCCCGCGCCAGAGCACCTTGGCGAGCACCAGCCAGACGATCAGCGACCCGAGCAGCCCGACCCCGGCGGAGAAGACGACGCTCAGCGCCGCCGCCTCGGCGGTGTAGGCGCGCAGCAGATAGCCGGTCGCGCCGAACCAGGTGAGGAAGATCAGCACGGTGGAGAGGTTCAGCGGGCCGGGGGCCGCGCCGGGTCCGCACGGGTCGGTGGCCTCGTGCGCGCCCGCAGCGGCGGCGTGCGCGGCGCGCGGGTCGCCGTGTCCGTGGTGGCCGAAGTGGGAGGCGTGGCCCGCGTGGGTCGCGCCGGGCAGATGGAAGTGCCCGCCGACCGCGCCGAGGAGGAGGGAGATGACGCTGAAGATGCCGCCGAACGCGAACAAGCCGAGATAGATGCCGGTCAGTGTGTCATTGGGCCAGTTCATCGCCCGTTCCCCCCATTCGTCGCCATGCGGTCGCGACGGTTACTACTAGATACGTGGCCGGGGTGCTGGCGTTTCAATTGGGGGGTTGGGGGGTTGGGGGGGTGGGGGGAGCGGGGGGAGCGGGGGAGCGGCCCTCACCCCCGCCTCGCTACGCTCGGCACCCCCTCTCCCAATTCTAGGAGAGGGGGAGGAGGCGCTGCACATACTTGTAGCATCGGGAAAGGGCTGCGGCGATGCAGCCCCCCTACAGCCGGGGGGCTCCCTCGGCATCCCACGTCGGGGGCAGCCCTCACTCGCCGCTGCCAGACGTGCGGGCAACGCCTCTCCCCCCTCTCCTTGATAGGGAGAGGGGGCCGCCCGCAGGCGGCGGGGTGCGGGCCAACGGTCCATAGCCCCTACTCACGACCCACGTCTCCCCCTTGTGCTGTACGCACAGTCGCGCGCGCCTACCGGGCGAATTGCCCGCTGAAAGCGGATAATTTCGTGCCAGCGATCGTTTGACGCCCGGAAACACGGATGCTATAGTTGGCCTTGTCACCTTGAGAGCGTGGCATCGCGCACAACCGGCCTTCCAGCAAGGAGCGGGTGGCGTGTTGCCGAGAACGTCGACACAGGCGCGGCGGCTTGCCGAATGCGCGTGGTTGGTGTATCGTCCGCGCATCATCGCAGGATGCAGTGCGACAACGACGATGCCCCCACGGCTTCAGCGACGATCCGGGGTGGCGGCCTGCGCGGTGCGACAAATCGGGCGCGTCGGGGTGCCTGATTGCCGGATTTCTGAACGGGGGGCGCGGCTGCCTCGTTCGCGGAGTGCCTCGTTCGCGGAGGCGGAGATGGATGGCGGATGGTCGCGCGGGCGCGGTGGCGTCCGCTAGCGCAAGGAGCGGGTATGGCGACGACTGCGGAGCCGCTGCTGGCAGTCACCAATCTGAAGACACAGTTCTTCACGCAGGATGGGGTGGTCAAGGCCGTCAACGGTGTCAGCTTCCAGTTGATGCCGGGGGAGACCCTCGGGATTGTCGGCGAGTCCGGTTGTGGCAAGAGCATCACCGCGATGTCGATCATGCGGCTGATCCCGACCCCGCCCGGCAAGATCGTCGATGGCGAGGTCTTATTCCAGGGCAAAGATGTCCTGAAGATGAACGATCAGCAATTGCGCGGCATTCGGGGCAACGACATCGCGATGGTCTTCCAGGATCCGATGACGTCGCTCAATCCGGTGCTGACGGTGAACCGCCAGATCGGCGAGTCGCTCGAACTGCACAAGGGGATGAGCAAGAGCGAGTCCCGCGCCCGTGCGATCGAACTGCTGAAGATGGTCGGCATCCCCAACGCCGAGCAGCGTGTCGACCAGTACCCCCACCAGTTCTCCGGCGGGATGCGCCAGCGCGTGATGATCGCGATGGCCCTCTCCTGCGACCCGATGCTCCTGATCGCGGACGAGCCGACGACGGCGCTCGACGTGACGATCCAGGCGCAGATCCTCGACCTGATGAAGAAGCTCCAGCAGGAGCGCGGCACCGCCGTGATCCTGATCACCCACGACCTCGGCGTGGTGGCGGGCATGAGCGACCGCGTCCAGGTCATGTATGCCGGGACGATCGCGGAGACGGCGGACACCTACGAGTTGTTCGGCAATCCGCGCCACCCCTACACGCTGGGGCTGATGAAGTCGATCCCCCGCCTCGACTCGGTCGGCAGCAAGCTTGACCCGATCCGCGGCCTGCCGCCCGATCTGGTGGACCTGCCGGACATGTGCCCGTTCTCTCCCCGGTGCGATTTCTCCGAGGAGGTCTGCGAGCGCAAGGCTCCGGTGCTGCGCGAGGTGAAGCCGGGCCACAAGATAACCTGCCACTTCAACATCGTGAACGGTGAGAAGGTCGAACTGGCCCCTGAGTCGGTCGGGTTGTAGGCGAGTGGGCGGAGTGGTCCAGTGGGTGTAGTGGGCGAGTAGGGGCGCGGTGCCGGGGGGAAGCTTCCGGCGTTGGCCCATCTCCCTTACTGGCCCACTCGCCCACTCCGTCCACTTCGCCCACTACGGAGAGGAGAATGCCAGATGGCGAAGGGTACTGTGGTGCATGAGGGTGGCGACACCACCAACGATGCCCACCTCGGCGATACGTTGCTCGAGGTCAATAACCTCGTGATGCACTTCCCCCTGACGAAGGGGATCGTCTTCCAGCGCCAGGTCGGGGCGGTGCAGGCGGTGGACGGCGTCAGCTTCTCCGTGAAGAAGGGCGAGACGCTCGGCATGGTGGGCGAGTCGGGGTGTGGCAAGTCCACCACCGGGCGCGCGCTGTTGCAGCTCTACAAGCCGACCGCCGGCGAGGTGAACTTCCACGGCAAGGATCTGACGAAGCTGGATGGCGGGCAGATGCGGAAGATGCGCCGCTACCTCCAGATGATCTTCCAGGATCCGTATGCCTCGCTGAACCCGCGTATGACGGTCGGCAACATCATCGCCGAGCCGATGCAGATCCATAATCTGGTGCCGAAGAACGACCGCAACGAGCGCGTGCAGGAGCTGTTGGAGACGGTGGGCCTCAACCCCTACTTCGCCAACCGCTATCCGCACGAGTTCTCCGGCGGGCAGCGCCAGCGCATCGGTGTGGCGCGCGCGCTGGCCGCGAACCCGGAGTTCATCGTGGCGGACGAGCCGGTGTCGGCGCTCGACGTGTCGATTCAGGCGCAGATCGTCAACCTGATGGAAGATTTGCAGGAGCAGTTCGGCCTGACCTATCTCTTCATCGCCCACGATCTCTCGGTGGTGCGGCACATCTCCGACCGCATCGCGGTGATGTATCTCGGCAAGATCGTGGAGCTGGCCCCGCGCGACGGCCTCTACGACAACCCGCTCCACCCGTATACCAAGGCGCTCCTCTCGGCGGTGCCGATCCCAGACCCGGTGATCGAGAAGAAGCGCGAGCGGATCATCCTGACCGGCGACGTGCCGAGCCCGATCAATCCGCCATCCGGCTGCCATTTCCACACGCGCTGCCCGTACGTGATGGATGTCTGCAAGCAGGAAGAGCCGATCTTCGCCGACCAGGGCAGCGGGCACTTCGTGGCCTGCCACCTCTACCCCGGCTCGCGCTCGGGGCAGGCGGAGCACGTCCCCTCGGGGACGACCACCGCCTAATCCTCACGCCGACGAACGCAACACCAGGGGGGCGCTGTAAGGCGCTCCCCTTTTGTGTTGGGGGACGGGAGAGAAGGATTTGGGATGGGGATGGTCCAGTCCGCGTAGGCGGAGGTGCTCCCAAGCCGGGTCTTGGGGCTTCGTGGCCGGAGGCCATCCAGCCGGGAGAGGCTGCCCTCCGGGGTACAGTGTGCCCTTCATGGGTAGCGGCTGCCCTTCATGGGTATAGTATGCCCTTCATGGGTAGTGGCTACCCTCCGGGGTACCTCGGTCCAACGGCATCACCCACGCCGGTGCGGCCCTCACCCCGGCTCGTGCGCCCAGCAGGCACCCGGCTCGCCACCCGCCGCCCAGAGGGCACCCGCCAATTTGGGAGAGGGGCTTCGTTGTGGGGTGGGTGGGGCATGGCGGGCAGTAGCTCCCACCCATGAAGGGCGCAATGCCTCCGGGGAACCCGCACCCCCTGCCCCTCTCCCCATCCGAGGAGAGGGGGGCGAGCCGATGTGGAGGCGATGCCCCTCGCCCTGACGGAGGGGTGCTCCGTGCCTTTGCGTCCCTGCGGCCCACGTCCCTTTCTTCCGTCCCCTCTCCCGTCCTCCTCTGTGTCTCTGTGCCTCCTGCTCCGTCCCCTTCTCGTCCCTTCTTCCGCGTCTCTGCGTCTCTGCGTCTCTGCGGTGATCGTCTTCATCCTCCTCCGACGTGGGTTGCGCGCGGGCGGGGCGGGCGGTAGGCTGGCGGCGGTGGGGCCACAAACCGAAGGATTGGGGGCGGGATGCGGATATCCGGGATCGAGACGTTCGTCTGTCACGCGAATTGGCGCAACTTCGTCTTCGTGCGCGTGGCTACCGACGAGGGCTTGCACGGCTGGGGCGAGGCGACCCTGGAGGGCAAGGAGCAGACGGTGGTCGCCGCGATCGACGAAGTCGCCCGCTATCTCGTCGGCAAGGATCCGGCGCAGATCGAGCGACACTATCAGCACCTGTACGAGACGCCGTTCTGGCGCGGCGGGCCGGTGCTGAACTCGGCGATCGCGGGGATGGACCAGGCGCTCTGGGACATCAAGGGGAAGGTTTTAGGCGTGCCGGTCTACGAGTTGTTGGGCGGCGCGGCGCGCGATCGGATCCGCTACTACGCCAACGGCTGGTTCCACAGCGCGACGACTATCGACGCGATCGCGGCGGCGGCGCGGGCGGCGGTGGCGGCCGGGGCGAGCGCGCTGAAGTGGGATCCGTTCGGCTCCGCGAGCCTCTTCATCTCGACCGGGGAGATCCACGCGGCGGTCGATTGCGTCGCGGCGGTGCGGGACGCGGTCGGCCCGACGGTCGATCTGCTGATCGAGGTGCATGGGCGGCTCTCCCCGGCCAACGCGATCCGGGTCGCCAGGCAAATCGAGCGGTACGACCCGTTCTTCTACGAGGAGCCGGTGCGGCCCGAGCACATGGCGGAACTGGCGCTGGTGGCGCGCGCGACGAGCATCCCGATCGCGTCGGGCGAGCGGGCCTTCTCGAAGCACGACTTCCGCCCGATGTTCGAGCAGCAGGCGGTGGCCTATTGCCAGCCGGACCCCTGCCACGCGGGCGGCATCACGGAGATGAAAAAGATCGCGGCGATGGCCGAGGCGTATCACGTCGGCTTCGCGCCGCACAACCCGAACGGCCCGGTGGCGACGCGCGTCTGCCAGCACCTCGCCGCCGCCTGCCCGAACTTCACGATCCTGGAGTGGCTGCCGCAGGACGTGGATTGGCGCGACGCAGCGATGGGCGGCCCGTTCGACGTGTCGGGCGGGACGATGCCGCTGCCCGAGGGGCCGGGCCTGGGGATCGAGCTGGATCTCGATGTGCTGCGCGAGCACCCGTATGTCCCGCTGGAACTGAACCACTTCCGCCCCGGTCAAGACCTGATCGCGCGCCCGCGCCGCTGAGGGGGCAGAAGCTCTCGCCCGGTGATCCACGCCGCCTACGCCGCCCACTCACCTACTCCGTGCCGCGCTCATCGGGGCGGAGGCAGGCGGCGACGAGCGCGATGAAGGCGAAGGTCGAGGCGGCGGTGCGGGCGGTGTGCCAGGCGTTCCACGGCCCCTCGTAGGCGGCGCGGGCGCGGGCTAACTCGTCCTGTGTGGCGTCCGAGGCGACGGCGTCGAGCCGCTCGTTCAGTGGCACGTTGCCGACGACCGTGAGCAGGATGCCGCCGCCGAGGTAGAGCGCGCACGCCAGCGCGATCAGCGGGAAGCGCGGGGAGTGGCGGCGCGGCAGGGCGAGCAGGAGGGCGAGCAGGAGGAGGCAGGCGGCCCCGAAGAAACTCGCGAAGAAGACGGGATTCTGGATGCGGCGGTTGATCGCCTGCATGGTGGCGACGTAGCTGGCGTCGGGCTGCGACGCCAGCCCGAGGTTGACCGCGCAGGAGAAGGCGTAGAAGAGCCCGGCGATGAGGCCGGTGGTGACGGTGGCCCCCGCCAGGGTGGCGGTGCGGAGCCCCGCGCCAGCGGCGGTCGGGCGTGGCGCGGGCGGCTGTGACTGGTTCATCGGCTCCTCCCTGTCGTTGTATGCTGTCGCACACGATGGCGACTTGCCCGGAAGCCAGTATCAGGGTGTACGGCGAGAGCGGCAATGCCTGAACGTCGCTATTTCCTGCTCGTTCGTCCGGCGGCGGTGGACGAGGGGTGTTGCGGTGCCTATACTCGGCGGCATGAACGCACCGTGGGGAGCGGTCGACCCGCTCGGCGAAACACTCCATTCCTTGCGGATGGACGGCACTCTTTATTGCCGGTCCGAGTTCAGCGCGCCCTGGGCGCTGGCGCTGCCGGAACTGGCGGGATGCCTGATGTTCCACGTCGTGGTAGCGGGGGAATGCTGGCTGGAGGTGGCCGGGACGGTGCCGCGCCTCTTGCGTCCCGGCGATCTCGCGCTCGTGCCGCACGGCGCGGGGCATCGGATTGCGAGCGCACCGGGGCTCCCCGGCACGCGACTCTTCGACTCCCGCGTGAGGCGATCGGCGAGCGCTATGAGGTGCTGCGCCACGGCGGCGGCGGCGCGGCGGCGAGCGTGGTCTGCGGCGTGGTCCATTTCGACCATCCCGCCGCGCGGCAACTCGTCGCCGCGTTGCCGCAACTGATCGTGATCGACGCGGCGCAGCAGCCGCAGCAGGAATGGTTGCAGAGCACGCTACACTTCATGGCCGCCGAGGCGCGGTCGTTGCAACCGGGCGGCGAGACGATCGTCACGCGCCTCGCCGACATCCTGGTGATCCAGGCGATCCGCACCTGGATCGAGCGCGACACCGTCGCGCAAACCGGCTGGCTCGGCGCGTTGCGGGATGAGCAGATCGGGCGGGCGCTGACGCTGATCCACCGCGAGCCGTCGCGCGACTGGACGGTGGCGAGCCTGGCGACGGAGATCGCGATGTCGCGCTCGGCCTTCGCCGCGCGCTTCGCCGCGCTCGTCGGCGAGCCACCGATGCGCCACATCGCGCGGTGGCGGATGCACGTCGCGCTCGATTGGCTGACGGAGGGGCGCGCGACCCTCGCCGAGGTGGCGCTGCGCCTCGGCTATCGGTCGGAGGCGGCGTTCAGTCGCGCCTTCAAGCGTTGCCTCGGGGTCTCGCCGGGCGCGGCCCGCCGCCAGCAGGAACAGGCGCACGATCAGCGCGCCGCCCTGGCATGAGCATTATCTGTGTCGGCGCGCGGCGGGGTGGGGATGCTCGCCGCGTGGCCTTCCTATCTGGCACCCGTCATGCGCCGTGCGCCAGGAGCGCGGCGAGGTCGGCGGCGCAGGCGGGACAGGGGCAGATGTTCGCGGTGATCGTGCCGCGCCCGCCGAGCGGGACGAGGATGTGGTCCACGAGCGCGTTCCAGAGGGCGTACTTGGCGGCGAGGTCGCCGGTCGTGACGAAACGTGCGACGAGGGCGGCGAGCGGGGCATCCCAACGTTGTAGGTCCGCGAGGAGCCATTTGGCGCTGACCCGCCACTCGCCGCGCAGGCGATAGTGCCAGTCGAGCGCCTCGTCGAGTCCCAGGTGCAGGGAGAGGAGGGCGACCGGTGGATCGCTCGTCAGGAAGCGCGCGATCTTGTCGTGCAGGTGGAAGAAGAGGAACTGGATGTGCTGGTACTGGTCGGGCAGGACCGGGCGCGGGCGGGCGGCGTCGGCGTGGTCGCGGAGGGCGGTGAGGTCGCCGCGCTTGTCGAAGAGGATGCGCCCGCCCGCGAGCATCGGGCGGCGACCCCCGTCGCGCAGTTGCGTATCGAGCAGCTCGCGCAGTTGGGCGAGGGCGTTGAAGGAGAGGTCGAGCTTGACGCCGCCGATGGCCGGGTGGCTGATGGTGGGGCAGGCGTCCGCGCCGTCGATGAGGACCAGCACATCGAGATCGCTCCCCGGCGTGGCGGTGCCGCCCGCGACCGAGCCGAAGAGGAGCACGCCGCGGTAGCGCTCGTGCCGCGTGAGGGTCTGGAGGGCGGCGATGGCCAGGGCGAAGCGGGGCGGGATCGGGGCGTCGGCGGTGGGCATCATTTCCCTCGGGAGCGTTGTGGATGCGGTGATCGCGCTCCGCGCCTAATAAGGCACTGCGACGATATCGGTACGGGCAAGGTCAGCGCCCCTGAAGAGGAGCGGTTCGTCGCGCTCGCGTGCGAGGGCGTAGACGAAGCAGTCTCCGAAATTGAGCCCTGCGGGATGCTGGCCCTTCCCGTAACGCTGATGTGCGCGGCGCGCTAATTCCGCCTGCTGCACCGTCACCACAATGATTTCGGCGCATAATTTGGCGAGGAGGAGATCGAGATCGCGCACGCCGTCATCGCCAAAACGATAGCGAGCGACGATCGTCGCCTCGACCAACGTGGCGGCTGAAATGATGATCAGCGGAGCGATGCTCAATACGCGCCCGATGCGCGCTGCTTCGGGCTCGTGCGCGAGGATAGCGATGATCGCCGAGGTATCGAGCACCATCGGTGCGGCAGCCCGTGCTCATCATACCCGAGTAACTCATCGGGATGGCGCGGGTCGAGCACGGGTAAGCTGGCACAATGCTCGCTAATCGCCATGATGTCCGCGAAGAGTCGCTCGCTCTCCTGGCTATGGCGTTCCAGCCGGTCCAGGCGCTCGCGCAACGAGATGATGATCGCCTGCGTGAGCGTTTCGCCGGTTCGCTGGGTGATCTTTCGTGCTAATCGATCGGCCTCTTCATCCTTGATGCTCAGTGCCACACGATCCTCTTTCTATAATACGTGGAACTATTCTAGAAAGTAAGGGTACGAGCGTTGGTAATGCCTGTCAAGATTCGATGCTGATGCGACGAGCGATGTGTCGGATGAACGCCGAAGCGTCGATCACCATCAGCGCGGGAGGCCATGCTCATCGTAGCCGATGAGCTCATCGGGGTGGCGCGCATCGAGGACCGGCAGAGCGGCGCTATGCTCGATGCGCGCCATGAGTTCATCGACACGCCGCGCGGTTTCCTGGCGTTGATGTTCGATCTCGCCCGGGCGTTCTCCCAGGGCGGTGATGATCGCCTGGGCGGGCGTCTCCCCGGTGCGCTGCGCGATCTCGCGCGCCAACTGCTCCGCTTCCGCTGCGATCCGCAGTGCCATGATCTGCTCTTTCTTGTCTGCGTGCGGTCATACGATCGATGATACGCCTATCCACAGATGGAAGCAAGAACGCGCGTTGCGCGCGGCCCGGTCGGTCTGACGGCACGTATTCCGGGGATTGAAGCACCCCAAGGGGATACAAGCTACCCCTGAAGGGCACACTGTACCCCTGAAGGGCAGCCACTACCCATGAAGGGCACACTGCCCCGGATGGGAGAGCCATCGGGGGCACCGGCGAAGCCCCAAGACGCGGCTTGGGATAGGGGTCGCCCGCGCGGACCAGGGGCCGACCATCCGGCGTACCGCCATAGGCTCAATACGTGGGGGATTTGGTCGCGGTATTCCTGTGGTCGGGCCGCGTGCGCCGCAAGGATCGGGTATTCGATGATCTCTCCGATGCCCATGCTCGGGTTGAGTGAGAAAATACCCGGTGTATGTTGCCCGGAGGCGGGATGGTCCGCGAGATGGATCGGCATCGAGCGGCGATTATTGGCGACCAAGACGAGATCGTAGGCTTCGCACCATCGGAGGATTTGGGGATCGAGAGTGCCGAATGGCGGCATACCAGGATCGCCCACGCGCCAGATGACGAGTTCGGGTGCGCGTTGCCGCAAGCCGGTGAGCAGTCCCACGTCAACATGCTCATCGAGGAGCTGGCGCAGCATCATGCCAGATCGGCGAGCGCTATCGACTCGGCTCCCTGACGCTGTGCGCCGCGCGCCTGGCGCAGCCGATCGAGCAGCTGTCGCGCGTGCGGGTCGCTCTCCTGCGCCGCGCGTGCGCGCTGGCCCGCCGCCAACCAGTTCCCGAGGTACGCGCCGATGCGCTCCCGATCGTGCAGATAGTGAACGATGGTGGCGTGGACCTGTTCCAGGGTCAGCGAGGGATAGCTGGCGACGATCTGTTCCGGGGTGCGCGCGCGATGGATGGCATCGTAGAGGACGGTTTCGATACCGACGCGCGTGCCACGTAGCCGAATGTCGTCGGGTGCGAGGATATCGAAGTAATCTTCGAGTTGCATCGGTGTCCCTCCTCCGCGTGTTCGACGCCGCAAAGGAATGATAGCCGTGTCGTCAATAGCGGGCCGGGGCGCACTCTGCGCCCCGGTCGCCGCTCCGTTTCCGGGAGCCCTGCCGCGCAGAAGCGCGGGGCGGGAGCCTCGCAACACCCCCGCCCCGCCTATTCGTTACTCGTCACTCGTCATTGTCGCCAGGAGGCGAAGCGCTCCAGGAGGCGCTGCCAGCGCGCCTCAGGGTTAGCTTTACCGCGCCCGAAGTCCGCTTGGCTTGGTTAATTCCCGGCCTTACGGCATGGTTTCGTGAGCCGGTGGTATTCATCGCCATGCTCCAGACATAGATAGTCTGGTCAGCGCAATTGATCGCGCCCTTGCCGAACGCGATATGCTCAGGGCCACCGAAGCCGGGCGGCAGATCGTCGGCGGTCCGGGTAAGGTCGTAGAGGATATCGCCCTGGCCATATTGCCAGCTCGGACCGATCTCGACGGTTCGCAGGATAAGACGCTCCCCGTGGGCGTGTCGTTGCTGGAAGTAGGTAGGTAGGTCCGCGCGGCTGTGCATACTCACGTGGCGGAAGAATGGCTCGCCTTCCTGGCCCTCCGTCACCGAATACCACTGGAAATCGGCGGAGCTATCGGCGAAGAAGGTGGCAAGCTGCACTTGATCGCCCCGGTTGAAGGCATCGAAGAACTGCGCGAGCAGGGCGGCGACGTCCATCTGGGTGCAGCCGGGAGGCATGACGCTCGTGGGTGCCGGGGGCGATGACGCACCGCTTGCCGCCATCGGCGCGACTGGTGGGCTGGGCGTGGTATCGGTGGCGGGGGTGGAATTCGCTTGCGCTGGCATGCCGTTACAAGCGGTCAGCAGCCCAAGGATGAGGAGATACGCGCCGAGCATACGCGCCGAGAGTACTATAGAAGGTATGCAGTGACGTGGGAGACGAAGGTTGCCGATAGCTGTAGCGTGTCTGCGACGAATCATGTTGACCTTCACCTCGCTTCTGCTCCGGCGCGATCAATGATGGTGTGATGGTAACAACGCATAAGGTCGAGGACGGTAGCGCGGGCATAAGCGACTCTCGTCGCCATAGGCCGATGACAATAGCTACCACCACGCCCAGCACGAATAAGCACCCGCTGGTAATCTTGTGTGCCAGCGATTTCTGCCGGAGTAGCCAGAGCGTGAAGTCGCCGCGCCAATAGCCGCGACCCGGGATAAGCAGCCAGACTGCGCCGGCACGCACTGCTCCATAGGTGCCATAGAGGATTGCTCCAAGGATAGGTTGTCCAAGTAGCAGTGCGGCGAGCGGCAGGGCAGGGACGAACTCGCGCAACGCATCGACTTCCACATGGGCGGCGCGCGGCAGGAGGGGGGGCAGGGCGTGCGCGGTCGTGGTCTTGCCGCTGTTGATCGGGCCGTTGAGGAGGAGAATCATCGGCGGTGCCTCGCAACGATGGGAAGTGTGAGAAACGGCGATTATAGACGCGGTAGCAGGCCGGCGCGTATCGTCCGTGTGGGGCCGGGCGCACGACTCCTCCCGGCTCCTGAGATGGCAGGCAGACCGCGTGCCACATACCGCTGGCACGGCGCGAGTGCGTGATGTTGGCCTGAGATCATGTCGGCGTCTGCATCGCGTGCAGGGATGGCGCGGGCCGGGACGCATCACACGCCCCGGCCCGCCCAGCTGCCGTGGTGGTGCGCCGCTCGGTGAGCGGTTGGCAACTGGAGCATCGACAGGACGTTGCCGCCCGGATCCCGCACGGTGAAGGTCCGCCCGAACGGCGCGTCCTCGGGGGCAGTGGCGGTGGTGACGCCGCGCCCCACGAGTTCTCGGTGGGCGGCATCGGCGTCCGCGACGAACCACCAGAGTTCGGTGCTGGTCGCCGGATCGGCGTCGCCCTTGCCGAGCGCGACGGTGGCCCCGCCCGCCTCGGGGCGCTTGAACTGCACGAAGTCCGGCGTCTCGTCCTCGATCGCGAAGCCGAGCTGTTCGGTGTAGAAGGCGCGCGCCCGCGCGACATCGGGTACGTGCAGCATGACGAATTGGAGTCCTTGCATCATGGCCGTGTTCCTTTCCGTTCCGTGTTCCGTTCCGTGTTCCGCTCCTCGATCGGGCCTATTCGCAGTATGGCAGGACCGTGTGACACCCCTATGTCAGGAGCGTTCGGGGCGTGCGCGATTCGATTGCTGCGCCGTTGCTTTTTGCCCGGAAGGGGTGCCGATCGGTCGGTCGCGGGGTTGGGCGCGGGTTCTGTACGACTATCCCCCTGGCGCACCAGCGGGACAGCAGGGGTACAACGCGAGAGGCCAGGGCGCACTGCGCGCCCTGGCCCCTATTCGTCATCCGTCATCCATCATCGACGTTAGGAGGCGAAGCGCTCCAGGAGGCGCTGCCAGCGCGCTTCGTCGTCGTAGGGGCCGACGATGGCGAGGCTGTAGCGCGAGGGGGTGAAGAGGTCGCGCGCGAGAGTCTGCACGTCGTCGATCGTCACGGCGTCGATGCGCGCGGTGACTTCTTCCGGCGTCGGGACGTGGCCGTAGAGGATCTCGTTGGACGAGAGCCAGGAGGCGAGCGCCTGGCTGTCCTCCAGGCTCATCAGGATGCGCCCCTTGCGGAACTCCTTGGCGCGCGCCAGTTCGTCGGCGGGCACGGCGATGTCGCGCAGCTTGTGCAGCTCCCCGATCACCGCCTCGACCGTCTCCTCGGCCTTGTTGGGATCGACGCCGACGTAGACCGCGCCGTTGCCGACATCGGCGAGCTGGTTGAAGTAGGAGCCGACCGCGTAGGCGAGGCCGCGCCGCTCGCGGATCTCGATGAAGAGGCGCGAGCTCATCCCGGAGCCGAGGATCACGTCGAGGGTGCGCTGCACGTAGCGGCGCTCGTCGTGATACGAGAGGCCAGGGGTGGTCAGCATCAGGTTCGCCTGCTTGTCGGGGCGGGTCAGCAGGGCGGCGCGCGGGGTGGCCTGCCGGAACTGCGCGGGGTCGTCCGCCGCCGGTGCGCCCGCCGCGAGGTCGCCGAAGAGCGCCTCGGCCTGTCGCACGACCTCGGCGTGGGTGATGTTGCCCGCCACGCTGATGACGAGGTTGGCCGGGACGTAGTGCGCGCCGAGGTAGGTGAGCATGGCGGCGCGGTCGATCCGCCGCACCGATTCCTCGCTCCCGGCGATCGCGCGCCCGACCGCCTGCTCGTCCCAGACGAGGCGGTTGCTCAGTTCGCCGACAAGATCGGTGGGGTCGTCCTCGCTGGCGCGGATCTCCTCGATGATGACGTCGCGCTCCTTCTCCACCTCGTTCGGGGGGAAGAGGGAGTTGCGGAGCATGTCGGCCAGCACGGCGAAGGCGCGGGCGAAGTGGGTGGATGGCACCTTGGCCCAGTAGCCGGTCTGCTCGCGGCTGGTGTAGGCGTTGAGGATCCCGCCGACCCCCTCGATTTCTGCGGCTATCTGCTCGGGGTTGGGGCGCGTGGGCGTCCCCTTGAAGACCATGTGCTCGATGAAGTGGGAAATCCCGGCGTGCTCGTCGGTCTCGTAGCGCGAGCCGATGTTGTAGGTCAGGATCATGCTGGCGGAGCGGACGTGGGGCATCGGGAAGCTGAGGACGCGCACGCCATTGGCGAGCACCGTCTTTTCGCCGTACAAGGGAACCTCCGGTTCAGTCGGCAGTCGGCAGTCGGCAGTCGGCAGAGTAATGTTGCGACGTGGGGATTCCTTACCCGTCGCAACGTCACTCGCATCCTACTGCCGACTGCCGACTGCCGACTGCCTACTAATCACTAACTCCAACGCATCAAAGACTGCGGCCTCGATGATCGCCGCGCGATCGCCGGGATAGACGGCGTGGCGGGCATGTTCGCCGGCGGGCCAGCTGAGCGCGAGATGGACGAGCCCGACCGGTTTGCCCGGCTCGGCACCGCCCGGCCCGGCGATGCCGGTGGTGGCGACGCCGATGTCGGCCCCGCAGGCGTCGCGCGCGCCGCGCGCCATCGCCAACGCGCAGGCCGCGCTGACGACCCCTTCGCGCGCGATGAGCGCCGCCGGGACGCCGAGCAGCCGCTGTTTCACCTCGGCGTGGTAGGCGACGATCCCGCCGCGCAGGTAGTCCGACGCGCCGGGGATACTCGCCAGCGCCGCCGCGACCGCGCCGCCGGTGCAGGACTCGGCGGTGGCGATCGTCAGCCCGCGCGCGCGCAAACGTTCCCCGATGGCCCGCGCCAGCCCTGCGATGTCGCGCTCAGCCATCGGTGGTAACACCCCCCATCCCGCGCCTATTCCGCTGCGGGAGTGGGGGAGAGTATACAGGGTGCGGTTGGTAGTCGGCAGTCGGCAGTCGGCAGAGAGAAGTTCGCAGCGCATTGTCGAATACCGCTCGCGGGGAGACTGATAGCAATCACCTGCTAATGGCATTGCCCAATCTGCCGACTGCCGACTGCCGACTGCCGACTCACGACTTATCGAGCCCGATCTTGCCGGACCCGGCGAGGAGGGCGGTGGCGAAGCCGGCGGCGTAGAGGAGGGGCATCTCGTAGCCGCCCTGATTCATCAGGCCGTTCTTGGCGTGGACCTTCTGGATGGCGACGGCCATGTTGCCGAGGAGCAGGAGCGCGGCGAGGCGCGTCTTCCAGCCGAAGATCAGGGCGAGGCCGCCGAAGAACTCGGTCCCGGCGGAGAGGGCGCCTAAAACCTCCGGGGCGGGCATCCCGAGTTGCTTGGTGAGGCCGATGTGCTTGTCGATCCCGCCGTTCTCCATGAAATTGTTGAATCCGGGGCCGAGGTAGCGCTCGGCGTCGGCGGAGACCTTCTTGCCGGAGCCGCCGAAGAGCTTGGGGTAGCCGTGCAGGGCGATCAGGCCGCCGAAGACGAGGCGCAGGGCGAAGAGTCCGAGATCTTTCATGGCCGCTCCTTCTCCTGGGGATACGCTGGCCCGCCCGCATCGGACGCACCGTGCGCCGCGCGGGAGCTGGCCCTTGTGGGGTCGCAAGGCGCAATGTATGTGCCATAGTCGCGGAGGAAGCCGGGGTGCTGTCACCGGTGTGCGAGGCGAGGAGCGGGTCGTGTGGCGGCGGGCGTGCGCCGACTCAAACGACATATCCCCGAAAGACAACGGGTGAGGCGGCGAGGGGATGGCACAGGGAGGGCGCGCTGAAGACGCGAGACCCGGAACCGGGAGCGTATCCTGGCAGAGGGGTACATGGGGGGGCACCAACCAGGAGGGGTTGCTACGGAATCCGCTCAGGCTGTTGCGTTATGAATTCGCGCCATTCCTGCAAAAGGCGATGCGACAACACAGGCGATCGGCGGGATTCCGTATGGGCGGGAAGGTTTTCAACCGAATGGCCTGGCGTGGAGCGGACAAAGGCTCCCTGACGGCGAGGGCGCGGGGCAACGATCCAACCACGCTCCCGGACTGCGATCGACGCCGCCCGCCACGGCAGTTTTCCGTGGCGGGCGGCGCGCTATCTCGTCGATAGGGGGAGGGGTCGGCCGCTCAGGCGCGGGCGAGCAGGCGCCGCGCGAGCCAATCGAGGCGGAGCAGGGTGCGCTCGACCTGGTCGAGCGGCGCGGGGCGACCCGCCATGTAGGCGGCGAAGGAGCGGGCGTCGTGCCGCTTCGTCGTGGCGAGGGTGCGAGCCATTGGGGCCATCGTCATCTCCCTGCGGCGCTGAGCGCCGCTCATACGATCGTACCACCGGTCGGGCAGCGTGGCGAACCTTTCAATCGTTGTATGCCAAGAGTATACCCGCCGACGGTCGCTGTCCATAGACCTTTCGGGTCAAGGGTTGCAGTACAGTCGGCGTCCAGCCATCGTTCAGCCGCGCACGACGCCGATCGGCGGCTTCACCTGGGCGGTGGGGAAGGGGAGGAGGACGCCGCGCGGTGCCGCGACCGGCGCGAGCGGCGATTCTGCGGGTTGCGCGAAGAACGCGGGGCCGCGCCGCTCCGCGACGCGCAGCAGGGCCGCGACGATCGCCGGGTCGAAGTGCGCCCCGGCGCAGCGCTCCGCCTCCGCGAGCGCCCAGGCGAGCGGCTTGCCGGGGGAGTAGGGGCGGTCGGAGAGGATCGAGTCGAGGGTGTCGGCCACGGCGAGGATGCGCCCGCCCTGGGTGATCGCGGTGCCGCCCTGGCGGTTGGGGTAGCCCTGGCCGTCGAAGCGCTCGTGGTGGTCGCCGACCATCCGCGCGACCTCGGCGAGGGCGACGACCTCGGTCAGGATCCGCTCGCCGAGGCCGGCGTGCTCCTTGACGATCGCGTACTCCTCGGCGGTCAGCTTGGCCGGTTTGTGCAGGATCGCCTCCGGCACCGCGACCTTGCCGAGGTCGTGCAGCAGCCCGGCGGTGTGCAGGTAGGCCAGCTCCCCTGCGGAGAGGCCGAGTTCTTCGCCGATGGCGAGGGCGTAGGCGGCGACGCGCTCCGAGTGCCCGGCGACCGCCTGGTCGCGCGCGTCGATGATCGAGGCGACGGTGGCGATCAGCTCGCGGAGGGTCTGCTCCTTCTCGGCGTGTGCCCCTTCCACCTCCGCCTTCGCCGCCTCCAGGGTGGCGATCGTCTGGCGGTTCTTGCGCGCGGTGTAGGCGAGGGTGAAGCGCATCACCACCAGCGGCAGGGCGAAGATCAGGGTGCCGGTGGGGCCGAGTTGGGTGTGCATCGCGCCGAGGAAGCCGCCGGTGAGGCCGAGGAGGAGGTTGGCCGGGGCGGACCAGAGGGAGTCGCGCACGATCGCGCGGAAGGAGCCGCCGGTCTGCGTGGCGATGACCAGGGCGACGGCCCCGAGGTTGGTCGCGTAGTAGCCGAGGGTCGCGGCGGCGATCGCCGCCAGGAGGAGCCAGCCACCGGCGGCGGGGCGCAGCGCCAGGTAGCACAACGCCGCGACGGTGGCGGCGAGCGCGGGATTGGCGAGGTTGAAGAGCGGTTTCGCGAGGCCGCGCCGCCACTGGCGCTGCTGGATGAGGTGGAGCAACGCCGCCCCGGCGGCGATCAGGGGCGCGGCGGGGGGATGGATCGCGACGGTGCCCATGACGACGGCGACGGTGAAGGTGTACGTCATCCGCTGCTTCTGCCCCTCGAAGAGGGGGACCGCGAAGAACTCCGCGGCGAGGGCCAGCGGCAGGAGGGGGAGGAGGGGCAGCCAGTGACCGCCGGTGAGGGTGGTCGCCAGTCCCCAGGCCAGCCCCAGGACACCGAGGGCGATCACGCCCCACAGGACCGCCGCCGCGTACGGGGCGGGGTGCCGCGCCGGGGACGGGGGGGTGCTGGCGGCGGGGGTGGCGCGAGGAGGCGCGGTACGGCGAGCGGGGCTCCGATGCGCGCCACGGTGTCGCGCGTCTGCTTGGCGTGGTACATGGCGCGGTCCGCCCCCTCGAAGAGCGCGGTGACGGTGGCGGCGTCCTGCGGGGCGCTGGCGAGCCCGATGCTGATGGTGCGTCGCAACGTCTCGCCATTCGGCAGGGTGAAGGGGTGCGCCGCGATCGCCGCGCGCACGCCCTCGGCGACGGCGAGCGCCGTTTCGGTGTCGGTGCCGGGGAGGAGGGCCACGAACTCCTCGCCACCGAAGCGCGCCGCGCGATCGGTGGGGCGCAAGGTGGCGGCGAAGAGGGTGGCGAACTCTTGCAGGACGTGATCGCCGCTGGCGTGGCCGTGGCGATCGTTGACCTCCTTGAAGTGGTCGATATCGGCGACGAGGAGGGTGAGCGGGCGCCCGAGGCGGAGGGCGAGGGCGAGTTCCTCGCCGAGCGCCTGCTCGAAGTGGCGGGCGTTGTGGAGGCCGGTCTTGCTGTCGGTCTGCGCGAGATCGGCCAGGTGGGCGACGCGCGTCAGCTGGTGGGCCATGAGCAGCACCGGGAAGATCAGGAGGATGAGGAGCGAGCCGTCCAGCCAGAGTCCGGCGATCGCGATGCCGAGGATGGCGAGGAGCGCCTCGCTGCGGAGCATGGTCGGCGCGAGGAGCGGCACGCGGCGCAGGGGGAGTCCGGTATGCAGCGCGATGCCCTCGGCGAGGAGCAGGTGCTGGACCAGGAGGAAGGTCGCGGCGGCGAGGAAGATGCAGGCGAGATCGCGCGGGGTGGCGGCCCTGGTGACCCCGCCCAGGAAGGTCCAGCCCGCCGCCGCCTGGGCGGCGAGGAGGGTGGCCGGGGTGTTGAGGAAGAGGACGCGCAGGCCCGTCCCGCGCCGCAGGGCCAGGAGCGCCTCGGGCAGCAGGGTGAGGAGGATCAGGAGCGGCAGGAGATCGAACGGGAGGATCAGCGTCCCGGCCAGCAGGAAGACGTTGGTGAGGCGGAAGGTCGTGAGTCCGACCGAGTGGACCGGGTAGCCGTGGGTGATCGCCGCCCCGAGCGCCAGGAGCGCCAGCGCGAGCCATTCGGCCTTGACGACCGGCGCGAGGCGATGCAGCAGGACGGTCGTGACAAGCGCGCCGAGCAGGCAGAGTGCGAACCAGCCACGGGCGAGGGGGCGTGCGTGAACCACCGGCGTACTCCTAGCTCCAAGCGCGAATCGCGGCGATATTCGACGCCGTAGCGCGGGGAAACGCCCGCTTCCCGGGCACCGCGCGGTGCCCGGGAAGTCCCGGCTGGTCACGAACTGTGCGCGAGGGCGGGCGGGCGATCAAAGGCCATCCCAGTATCCGATGCCGATATTCACCGCCGTGATGGCGCTCGCTGTCGTACTCTTGCGCTCTCTGGTGAGCAGGCGTCGCAAGAGGGTGAACGGCCACAGGAACAGTTGTCGCGATCGCATCTGGCGCTACTCCTTCGGCACTCTTCAGCACTCCTCGGCATGCGGGTGGAGCGAGCGGCGTGCCTAGTCGAGGCGCCCCTCGCTGTCCCAGTAGGCCTGATCCCAGTAGGCCTGATCCCAGTAGGCCTGGTCCCAATACGCCTGATCCCAGTACGCCTGCGCGACGTCGGCCCTGGTCGCGGTCGCCGAGAGGCCGAGGCTCGTTTGGAGCCCCTGGTTCGCCTTGCCGATCACATTCTTCGCACCGGAGGCCCACTGGATCGCCTGCTGCGCGCCGACGATCGGGGCACCATCCGGCCCCTTGTAGGCGATGCCCTTGTTTTGCAGGAGCCACTTGATCTGATCGGGCGTGAGGTTCGGGAAGCGCGCGCGCAGCAGCACGACCACCCCGGCGACGATCGGCGCGGACATCGAGGTGCCGCTGAGGCGGATGTGGCCGTCGCCGGTGAGCCGCTCCGGGTAGAGCTGGGCGATCGTGCAACTCGCCGAGGCGAGCGGGGCGACGATCCGCCGACCGGGCGCGACGATCTCGGGCTTGTAGATCCCGTCCTGGGTCTTGCCACGGCTGCTGAAGGTGGCGAGCGTGTCGTTGTCGGTCTTCTCGTTCCCCGCCTCGTCGGTCGCGCCGACGGTGATGACGTAGGGATCGTTGGCGGGGGGGCACCAGGTGGCGTCCTGCGCGCTGCCCTTGTTGCCGGCGGCGCAGACGACGACGATCCCCGCGAGCCAGAGCTGCTCCACGGCGGCGCAGACGGCGCTCGTCTTGTAGCTCTCGGGGGTGGCGACCGAGATCGAGATGTTGAGGACCTTGATCGGCGCGGACCCGTTGACCCCGGCCCGGTTGGCGTAGACCCAGGCGAGGCCGCGCAGCAGATCGCCCGTGTCCGCCACGCCCTGATCGTCGGCGATCTTCACGCTGATGAGCGTGCTATCGGGGGCGATGCCGACGTACGCGCCGTTCGCGCTGCGCCCCTTGATGATTCCGGCCACATGGGTGCCGTGCCCGTGCTGGTCGGCGACCGAGCCCGACTGGCTGTTGAGGTTGACGGCGATGACGTTGCCGCCGAAATCCGAGCCGATCGTCAGCCCGGTGTCCAGGACGGCGACGGTCACGCCCGCCCCGGTGGTCCCGGTCCCCTTGGCATTCCAGATTTCATCGGCAGCGACCGTGCGCGGGAAGGTTGTCGCGAGCTGCTTGGGATCGATGGCGGCGTGCCGCTGCACGGCGGCGTCGGGCGAGATGTAGAGGACATCCTTGCGCGCGGCGAGCTTCGGGAGCTTCCCTTGCTTCACGGTCATGCGGTGGGACTTGATGAACGCGAACTCCTCGAGATCCTCGCCCTCGCCGTCGGCGGCGATGTCCTTGCCCTTGCCGTCCTTCGACGTCTTCTGGACGATGACGGCGACCTTCTTGTCGGGCTCGACGAGCGCGCCGTATTGCAGGAGCGGGTGGAGGGGCAGGGTCGGGTCGAGGGCGCCGGTGGCGGCGTCCTTCTCCTTGGCGCTGGCGGCCCCCCCCAGGAGCGGGAGCCCGGTGGCCCCCAGCCCCAGGCTGAGCGCCAGCAGCTTGTTGAACTCGCGGCGGGTGAGACGCATACGGGTGTCCTCCTTGCGGATACCCCGCATATCGGAGGGACCATCCCCCCGACATTCGCGGGGGGCATGTGCCCCCGCAACCGGCGGCCCGGCTGCCCTGGCTCAGCGGTGGCTGAGCGGTAGGCCCGTGGCTTTGCGCGTCCGGCGTTTCCCCCGGAGTAGCCCTGAGACAGCTGCGGAATGAATCGCGGCCTGCCGTGCGGGCTGGCCGCGTGGCGTGTGGCGATTCGACTGCTATCAGCATACGGAGGGACCGCGTACCGCGTCTATAGCGCAAAAGTCCGAATATCTCTGTCTCAAAAGTGAACAATAAGGGGGCAAAAGGGGGACCGGGGTAGGACTTTCGGCTAGATGGGGGGCGGCTGCGCGTATTGAGGAGGGAGGATCGCGGCGAAGTCGCTCGTCGTGGCGAAGTCGCTGATGGCGGTGCCGGACCGCGCACCGGCCCGGCGCGGTGGACGTGCAGCTGGACCGGGACCAAAGTACCCCGGAGGGCAGCCGCTCCCGGCTAAGGGCGGCTCACGCCGCCACGAATGGAGCGCCGCCAAGGATTTGTCACCCACATTCGCCGGAGACAACAAGTACGGTGATTGCTAGTCGGCGTTGGTGATGGTGGCGGCGAGGAGCGAGGCGTGGAGCTTGAGCAGGAGGCCGGGATTGGCGCGGGCGCGCAGGCGCTGCACGCCCATCGCC
>JAABUP010003222.1_pt1 | contig 29182 bp, 35 predicted proteins | sample 5559201 | NCBI WGS metagenome assembly JAABUP01 (sample SAMN10711887, study PRJNA513373) | rock metagenome | isolation source: Antarctica rocks | place: Antarctica | reverse complement strand
CAATCCCAACTTACTCTAAGTCGGCAGAAAATGTACAGATATTGCAAGATACAGCTGAGTGCTCAAGCTGGTTGTGCAATACGAGCATGCTGGACCAGACCTGATGGAAAACTTCTGGCATCGCATTTCATGATTGCCGACATTAGGTCCACAGCTGGTTAGCAGCTGCTTAGCAGCTGCCTAGATGTTATCTTCATTGGTAAATAAAGTCACGGTGAATGGACTAGTTCAGACAAGCAGGACATGTGCCTAGCACAGCTATGCTGCTATGCAGCTTCGGCTCCAGATGCTGGGTGTCATCAGACTCATTTGCACAGGGATATCCAAACTGCAAATGCTGTGCAAGAACATGCTTATGACAAAGCGCCTAATCCGGCTGGACATGATGAGCTGCAAATCCTGGTTATCACCAATACTATTATTTGCACAGAATTTCAAATTAGTCATCTCTCTGCGCAAAGCGCCTTCCCTTGCGATGTCTGATGAGCTGCAAATCCTGGGCGTCTTCAAACTCATTTGCACAGAGATATCGAAATGGGCAAATTGTGCACAGATGCTTGTGGCAGAGCATCTAGCTTAGCCATGCATGCTGAACTTCACAACTTGTGCATTGCGAGACCAATGATAATAAACAATTATCTTGTATTATTACTAACCGGTACGCTTTCCAGCTCATGATGAGCTAGGTACGTGCGGGACAAGTCTTGTGTCTCCAAGCTGTCTGTCTTGCGCATCTCTATAAGACCTACCAATTCAACAGTTTTGTAAATCACGCAGTGCAACATCATTGAAACTAGACCTAGGGCTGCCAGGTGGGCAAGGCCCCTTGACTCTACCAAAAACTTTTTAGGCAATCTATCATTGAGCATCCTGAAAACATGACCTAGCCACCTGAGTTGTTTGCCTTGCAGCTGAGACTCCGCAGACATAGTATTGCACCTATTCAGTATGTCCACATTCGGCATATGATCATGCAGGGAAGTGCCACAGATGCGTCGCAAGCAGTTTATCCGAGAAACAGCCAAAGGGCTGATGTGCTGCTTCACAACAGCCCATGTTTCTCTAGAGTACAACAGCACTGACATGACGATGCATTGAAAGAATTGCATTTCAACACACAAGGTCAAACCCCTAGAGGACCAGATGTTGGCCCGTATGAGTTGCTGGAAGGCACTGTTTGCAGCAGCTACTTGATGTGTGATCTCAGCATCTGAGGTGCAGTCTGATGTGAGTACACTGCCCAAATACTTAAACTGGGAGACCACTGGGAGACTTCTGGTTGATCCCGTTGCAACTTGATGACTGTATCTGCAGCTTGAGCTGCAGCATTTCTGCAGATGCAGTCATCACGTTGCGAGGGGATCAACTACAAGTGGTCTCCCAGTTTAAGTATTTGGGCAGTGTTACCTCACTCATTACCTACTCAGAACAGGCATTTCTGTGCCTAGGTGCTGAGTCAGCTTCTGTACCTGGGGCAGCCCACCCAGGCCAGCTATGCATGTCAGGCTCAGCAGCCTGCTCCTAAATAGGTCCAGCTCTGCTGGGGGTGTGTTCAGGATAGGGGCAGGGCCGGGGGCAGTTGGCAACATCAGCACACCATCTTTGCCTAGCAGCCCTTGCAAGTGAGCTGAGATCTGCCTCCGCTTCTCCTGCGCTGTTTGGATCTGCACAGGAGACTCAGGCTGGAAACAGCATTAAGAAGCAAAGCATATGCCAAAGAAAGGGAAGTGTTGAAGAGACATGGGATGAAACATTGCAAGTGCCTCTCACCACTTACATGTCCTGAGGTGCGCAGCCTAATGCCATCATTACACATCTCAAACCACAGTTGATACAACACTCTACTATACAAATGCACATGAATACAACTCTGCTGCATGCGTTTATCCAGTTGGCACGATGTTGTAGTGAAAGACAATGCAATACATACCATGGGGGAACAGTGGAAGGAGGGGAGGAAAGGGGGGACATGGGTGCCATGCAAATCAGTGTGAAGTGATGCATGAGGAGTGACCTCTTCTGGAGTAAGCTTTGATGCCATCTCAAAACGCTCTTTGGTCCCCGGACCAAACTGGGGTTTGTTGGCAGTTATCCACTCCCCCAACTCCTGCCATATTTCTGCACCCTGCATCCCGCACACTGCTGTAGTATGTGATGAGACAAACAAGTACAGACATATACTACACTTGCTTGCTACTTCAGCATCACACTGGTCGTCTGACACAAAATTCAAGCTGTGTCAAAGTGTCTTGTCAACATTGTGCAATTTCCAACATTACTGGCTGCCGCTGCTATGCTGCAATGTTGCCATGCAAATTGCATGATGCACCCGTTTCCACGTCTTCTTTGCAAGGCAGACAGGTCTGATAAACGAGATGACTGTGTCTGTCTGTCCAACCTGTGTGATTCTGAAGACCTGCCACCAGTCTGAGAGTGATCCCATACCCTCCAGACTGGCCACAGTCACCTCCTGGGGCTTCCCCAACAGCCCTGTCATCTCCTGATGGTGCCCTTGGACCAGCTGCAACAAAGGGAGGTGACAAAATGAGAGTGTGTCAGAAGCCGGCATGGAGCAAGATACCCATGAATATTGTGATGGATAGGCTACTGCAGGAAAACTGCAGATGCTTGCCTACTAGAAGATAAATCAGACCAATGCGCACATGGACTAGTGGGAACAAAGACCCGCCGCCCATGGTGTAGGGAAGGGAAGTGAGCATGTTTGTCCAACCGCAAATCACATGTCAATGTCACGGGTTATTGTCACCTGTAGCTGTCACATGTAACTGTCACGTGTAACTGTCATTTTTGACTGCAACCTGTAAATGCCATGTGCAAACAAGAAGGGCCCTCTCTCATGCTTAATTTCTCAGCCGTTTTTATCCTCACAGTGAAACATCACTCAGTGCTCCGGTGTCCAGCAAACTGAGATCACACCCAGACATGCAGTTGAAGCAGGATGTGCAACATGCAGACATCTTCTTTTTCAAGCTCGTGCCTCGTAGATAGCTTGACTGGTTGCCTTGTCAGAGTGGTCGAAGGCATCAGCAGCAGTGAGCCAGCGTGTGAGAGGAGCATCCTGCTTGGAAGATGGCTCCAGTAGCACTTCACCCACCTTCGTCAAGACTTGTGCATTCCTGGCAAACCAGCCGCCTGCATATATACTTTCTCATTCCAAAAAGTACAGGAACTTCATGGGCTATGCGTTTTGCTGCAGACCATCTGCATGATTGCACATCATCAGCAACTCTCACAATGCATCCCAAGTGCCCTTGCTACAGTCACACAACAAGAGGCTAATGGCACAAGCTTTATGGGGGAAAAAGTGGTTCTCTATGAAGCTGATACTGTAGACAGTATGCACAGTATGCTCAGCCAGTACGTGGCCTGAGGATTCAGCTAAAAATTGACCTGGGGGTTACATAGTCCCCAATGGTACCACTCAAAACCCTTCCAACTTAGCAAAGACAACAAAGCAAAGGCAAGAAAACCCTATTGACTCAACTTCTGTAAGGGAGGCCAACATGCTGTTATAAGTAGCATGACTCCACGTGTGTGCACCAATGTGTTCATCAGTCAGCACGTGTGCTGCGTGTCCCTGCAACTAGATCACACACATGCACAATGCGCTGCAGCACAATACAGTGCAGCATTACATGTTCTTGCCAGGTACCTACTAGGTGTGCCTAAACCCTGTGAGCCAACATGCACTAACACGAGACGCGATTAGCTGGAGCGTCTATAAATTATTGTTATTATTATTACTGTTATTACATGTGTCGTAGGACCTTGCCAAAGCGCATGCGTTCTCCAGTGAGACGCGGCCATGAGTAGGCCGGATCCCCAGCACCCCACAGTAGCTGGCAGGAACCCGGATGGAACCTCCTGTGTCGCTTCCCAGACCAATGTCAACAGTGCCATCTGCTGTCACCACCTGCCATGCATGCGTTAGCTGTCAGCATGATGCATATGACAAGGTGTAACAGCTACTATGAAAGTGTGTGTGTCACATTGTACAGCTTGAACTATCCTGATTGAGGCAGATAGGACTAGCAGTGTGAAGCGTCCGCCTCAGAAAGGGTGGCACAAGCTATGTTGCCATCAATGTTACACAAAGTCTCTCATCGTGTTGCTGCATTGCCATGTTTGTGTCCACCTGAAACTCAGGAAGATACCATGACTGCGAGACAAAAAACAGCACAGTCCACTTAGCCAATCCTGAGTTGTTGTCTATGCTGCTTTCTGTCTCTTCCTTGCACTGTTGCGTAACATGCAGTACACAGCAGGAGAAAGTACACTTTCTACTTTTGTATGGACAAAAGCCAATGCTCCCTGACAGGGTAGGGCCTTAGCCTTGGCAGGAGTGTAAATTTCTGCTGGCAACCATCGGGGTATGCCATGTACTAGGCCAATCACGTCCAAACCAAAGGTGCACCTGAGTCACACAGTACATAGCTAAGCAGGAAGGATGCATGACTTACTGCAGAGCCTGAGGATGATCCCCCTGGGATTCGATCAGGACAGGCAGGGTTGACAGGAGTCCCATAATGGGTGTTCTCGCCATTCAATGAGTAGGCCAACTCATCAAGATGGGTCTTGCCCAACAGGTCTGCACCAGCTCCCAGCAAAGCCTGTGTTGCACGCTCTAAGTGACCAGGGCATGTTTGGCAGACACTAGGTCATGCATTCATTTGACAGGTGTTTTCCCACGGAATCAGGTAAATGCATTGGTTGGCAGGCGTCAGTGTCAGACAGGATCGCTTCTGTGCATCTATGCATCAGGTCTTGAGGTCCTACATGTTTATGCAGCAAGGGCTCTTGGGCTTACAAGCTGCAACTGGGGTCAGCTTGAGCAGTTGAAGGACAAACAGAGCTTAGGCGATGCATGAGTGCACTGTACGCTGGTGTCAAGACATGCCAGTTCTTGTTTGTGTTCAATGCACTGTGTCACCTGCACCTCAGCTAGGGGATGCAGCTTGCTGGTACTTCACCTGAACAGCTGGTGAAGTCTTGGTTGCAGCACCGTGAGTAGCTCTCCAGGTTGGCTGACCGTACCCAGTCACATGCCCTTCAACCTATGCCAACATTCACCAGGAGCGTGTGATGCAGCGTGGCCCAGAAGGCAGGCACCGGACGTTGCCTTCAACAGCGTGTGTAGCAAAGGTCTCAATACTGCTCACGTCAAAAAGGTCCTTTGCTGCGAATGTCAGTCCGTTCAAAGATCCTTCGCCGGAGTGCTCGATCGATAAATCTGGGTCTAGGAAACCGTTGCTGCTGTTATCGACTGCTTTAGTTGACATGCCACCCGCTGCATGAAAGCACGCACAACGATGTTGCGAGCTCAAGCAAGTCCTCTATCATTCGTTTGAAATGTATGACACTATGATTCAGCGGCTAACGAGCAGGTCAGGAAGAAACACGCACCGAAATGCACCGTCCGGAGGAGATGGCTTCGGGTCACATGTGGTCTCGCACCACCAATTGAGAACGAGACGGTGCGCAGTGGAACCGCGCGAAGCAGCAGCATTCACAGCCTGCTGTTGTTAAGCCCGTCGTCCGCGGCAGGTCTGCATGCCTGTGTCAACTATCAAGCCTGCCCCTCATCTCGGTAACCGAGACTCAGTTCGTGTCGTGACTGATCTCGTCTGGGGACTCCCGCGCCAATTCAATTTTTCGGAAGGGCTTGAACGCTCCGTCAACTCCGTTGCTGCGGTGAGTCTATCTCCGATCCTGATGTCTGCCTTCTCTATGGCACAAGCTCAGGCTTGTCTCTCAGCAACATCGAATTTGCAAGGTTGAAGTCAGAGTCTTCGTACTTTACAGCTGATGCTCACAGCAACAGCTGCAGTGTTCTGATAGCTATGCTATAGCAAACACATGCCTGGATTCGACATGAGGTCGTTGACAAGTCTGAGGCCTCAGAGATCAGAAGAACGGCTGTCAGATTGGCGCAGCAAGGACGCCAGCGTTGCCTCTCTGTCAGCTGTCCAGTGTTCAGATGTCGCTGGACTGAGAACAGACACTCGCCCCACAACTCGTACTCCATCCCTGGCGCATTCATACACTTCTGCATCCGCAACATCGCCTTCACCTCCTGCTTTTCCAACACCTCCTTCTTCCTTCTCCTGTGCTCCAGCTCCTTCGATCACTGCTTCTGCACAGGCCCACCCTGTACCAGCATCTCCTTGTCAGAGAGCAGCTGGCTGCCTCCAGATGGATCAGGACACAGTGTCTCATGATAGTCACCAGAGCTTTGCTCCTGGCCATCCAGACAGCTTCCTGTGTCACCACGCCAACCCAACAGCTGCAGACTCAAGGTGGACAGAAGGTGATGGCTACCCTGACCAGACTCGCGCACCCATCACCGTGACTCGAGAAGCTCTTCCACCACTGAATAATAAGCTGGCGAGACTTCGAGCCAAGAGTGCTTATGGTGGCCACTACATGGACTTTGCTATGAGTGATCCCCGAGGCATTTTCTGCCTTCACTCAGTCCCATGTTGCTCAGGACCATTTGATAAAGCTGGACAATGCTCATCAAGCAGCAATGGAGGTTTCTGCTCTTGCAAGCTGCCTATGGTCCCACTAATCAAGGGAGTGAAGTAGACATTTCCTTGCTTCTGACACAGCGTCTAATTGGGGCAGCATTGCTGCAGTTTTGCTTCAAGAAATCTGAACAATTTGAAATGTTTTGTGCATGCAAATAACTTCTGCTTATACTAGACATCAAACAATAAATGCTGCTGCGGTGGCTGTTGGTTGTGTATAGCACATTTCTCAAGATCAGGGAATGTGCTCACGTTGTGGTGCTTATTGAAAATTCCTTTGTTGTATGAGCTCATCTCCTAGTCGCTTGTAGTTCAGTAGGACCAATGAAGCAAACGTCATTTTTGCGTTGTAGCATTACACTTTGCAATTGCAAGGGGGCTGTAAAAGATTGGTTCATACATGTGAATCAGAAATGGATTGAAGCTGCCACACGCACATTGCACACCCACGTTCACAACATTGATTAATGAAACTTCAGAAGGGTCCCCCCATCAGGTTATCATCATCATCTGTGTCATCAAAGCCAGATGACCAACCCCCATCTTCAAGATCATCAGCGTGTGCATCTTCCAGGTCAAATCCAGAAGTAGGACCCTGAGGGCTTGCAGCAGCAGAAACAGGGGTTGTCCCAGAATACTGTGTTGCTGCTGGTGCATACGCTGGTGTGCTGATCTTTGCTTGGCTTTGTACCTGTCAACAAATCACTCATTCTAGACTTGTTTCTACAACAGACATGCCATGAGCACATGACGTCTTTTCCTTGGCAAGAAAGCCAGGTTGTAGCTGCATAGCAGCAGACTGTGCACATCACAAAGCTGCTCAAGGATGACACTGAAGTGACACCCAAAACTGAATCAATTGTTGAGCTGAGTCAAATGTCAATTGGTCACATGCATGCTGCATGAAGATCCCACCTGGCGAACTACATCTGGGCGGCCCATCTGCTCTGCCATGGACACAATGACCTGCCAGGTGCCTTTGCTGGGGGTGATCCCATTGGCCTGCATCTGCTGTGTGGTGCGCAGGGCATCGTCAAAGGCACCCACACTGCTCTCTACCTTTGCCTTGGCAGTGTATGTCCACTCAGTCGGCTTGATGCCTTGCTTGTGCATCTCCGACCACTGCATAAAACAATGTCTCACTGGTAAACTGCAGACAATGAGCATTCCATCTGTGCAACATGAATGTACTGCTCATATGCACCTGACCCTCATCTTTTGGTGTCACACCTGCTGAACCATTCACCTTGGCTATCTCTGGGCCATGTTATAAACAGACATGCAAGCAAAGGAGTGAAGAAGCCAACAGGGGGCCGAAAAGCAGTTGTGCCTTTGCTCAGCAAGACAGCAGCTCAAAACTGATGACATGTGCATGCAGGGAACTTGACCTCACACAGGTACACAACTACATTGTCACGCCCTTGTAGAGGACATGGAAGGTAATAGTCAACTGATCAGAGAGCAACTCTTCACAAAAAGCATGAAAAGGGGGAAACATACAAAGAGACGTGCCTAAACCCTGAATATAGTCATGTCGTAATAATAGTCACCTCATAGTAATAGTCAACTCATTATGCAGCAATTGGCAGGAAACTCTCTGAAGATATGGGAATGAAAGAAAACAACATCAAACACGATCATCTCTTCCAGGAGAACTCTTACCAGCTGCATGGCCATGCGGGGCTCTCTTGAGAAGCCGCAGGCACTGATGAGGGAGGTGTAGGTGCGCACATCTGGCGCAATGCCTGCAGCCCTCTGCACGTATGAATTGCAGCCTGTTCAGTGCGCAGGCAGCAAGCTAGCTGTATGCAGCTGCCACTGACGAGCATGGCAAGTTCACAGTGCATGACTGGGTGTCACACTCAACCAGTGAACAGAGTACTGGCAGGCACGTAGATGTGCAATCACAAGCACAATAATAAACTCTGAAGGCTGGCTGTCATGCCTGTCTAGCACCTGCTGCACATAGGTGCATTTCACACAGAAGCAAAAGCAACCAGCGTGCCTGAAGCAAACATGCGTTGTTGAGCAAGTCCGGGCCACCTTTGTGTTGAAAACGAATGCACAAGCAAATGTCAGCACCCTCCAACAAGTCAAGCTAAAGGCGCAAGGAAGCTTGCACAAGATGTGTAGGGCATTGCAGGCGCACCATCTCGTGGAGGAGGCGGATAGCCCTCCCTAGCTGTCCCACTCTGGAGCATACTGAGATGGCTGCATTGTATGTCAGCAGGTTGGGTTTGGCAGAGCTAGGTGCGCTCCAGGAGGCCCTCAGCAGGTGTACCATTCTGGTGAAGTCCATGGTGTGGCCATATGCCTGCACACACTGACACCCATCAGCAGTGTGCACCAGCAGTGATGAGGACACATGCTGCATGTGCCTCAGAAGGCAGCCAACAGATGCATTAAAGAAGATAAACACGACTGCAGATGCAAGTATGAAAACTGGTAAGATGCAACAGTGTGCCTGCACAGATCAGGAACACAGAGACTGCCATTTGAGATGCACTGGCAGGTTTACCCACTTGACAAATCCTCTCACAAGGTTGCTGCAGGTCTTGCTGCCTAGAGCTTGAGAGCTGCATGACTGTAACTTGGCATGTATAAAGCCTCACGGCGGTAAGCTCCATACGGTAGACCTATGACCCACTTAACAAATATCACGCACATGCATGGCAGCAGTGATGCAACCTACCTGCACCAAGGCTGTGAGGGAAGGGCTGATGTGCTTCAGGCCTGCTGCCTTCATGTCAGCCACCCACTCATGCAGCAGGTGGGAGCTGGACTCCCGGTGTGCGTGCCTCTGGTGCTTCTCCAGCCATCCAGCTGCTCCAGAGTTGGCTTGAGACCGGGCTGCATCAGACTGATTCTTGATTGCCTGCAGACAAAGCAGAGGTAAGGCACCATTGAGCCACCAGTATGTGCCAACAACTAGCCACGCAAAAGCGGCAGTACATGCACCGCTACTCTCATCTTGTTGTGCGCTGCTCAGCCAGAAGTCAAACCGTTGTTGATTAACGGGCAAGTTGGCTGAACGTCTTTTCCAAACTGTAGCACGTCGGACAACAGCTTGGTAAGGCTAGCGTAGAGAGAGGAACATTGTAAGCCAGCCCACATAGGCTGATGGGCTTGATGCAAGCCCAACTGTGCATGCAGTGATGTGTTGCAAGGATGCATGACTGCATGTGCTCACCATGAAGAGTGCAATGAAGGTGCAGTGGTCTGCCTTGATGCCATGATCCTTCATGGCGTCGTAGACATCAGCAGCACCCTGCGCGTCCCCAGCAGCAGAATGGGCTTGCAGCAAAGCATTGAAGGTGTAGCGTCCAGGCAAAATGCCTGCAGGACAACAAAATTAAGTTTAGATCATTTGGTTAAAACAGAAGAATATGGTATTCCAAAGGTAAATAATTGTTCAAATGCATGGACTGGTCAATGGGATTTGCTGACTTCAGCATGAGCACTGCATGGCATTCTCATCAAGCGTGCATACATGTGTAATCAAGAGCACAGCAGCGTTTTTGTTAGAATGAAGTTGCATGGTCACAAACCATGCTGGGATCCTGACACACAGCAAGACATCTTGGCACAATCAGATGTACTTTTCATGGTCACGACATCTTCTCTGCCGAGCATATCCTGCACTGGCTTGTACCAAAAGATATACCACAGCATTGTGCTTTCAACGCTGCATTTGCACCCACTCTACCAGCATAGTATTCAGTGCCAACAGCAACCATGATTCCCTTTCCTTTCTGTGTGCACTCATGCAGCATGCAGTCATTCTGTTGCAAAGCCCAAAGGTGAGCCAGCTTGGACTTTCTCGTAGTGCATGTAGCAAGTTGAACAGTATCAAGACCACAAGTCTGAGGTGTGTACCGTCAGCCCCCATCCAATCCAGAATTTCAGCAGCAGCTTTCAGATCACCATGCTCTGCATACGCTCTCAGCAGGATGTTGTACGTCTGTTCCTCTGGCTTGAGACCTAGCTGGTGTAGCCTGATCAGGTACTGTTCCAGCTGAGCTGGAGATTGGCCTTGTTGCTTGGCCAATCTCATCACTGAATTCTGGATAGCTGTGTCAGGCTCCACCCCCGCCTGCAAAACAGCCAAAAGAGAAAGTGAAGCAAGAGCTGACCCAAAGAAGGCACTTGACATTCAAAGCTGCTGCTTTGAGTTTTTTCCCAGTCAGGAGTACTGGCACTGGCTAAATGTTGGTGCCTGTGCAAGAAGGCAAGGGTGAGTCAATGTGCAGCTGCAGGCTTGATCTTTGCTACTTGACTGATTGCAGTAGCATCTTGTTGATGAGTGGTGTCAGATCTGAGGCCTGCTTAGCGACGAAGTCCCTCAGATAAGCTAATAGAATTGTGTGGCAGACTGATATGAGACAGTACACACAACACATGGATTGTTGAATGCACGCATGGATGCATCGATGAACAGATGGGTGGATAGATGGATGGCTAGCTGGATGGATGGATGGATGACTAGCTGGATGGACGGATGGGTGGATGGATGGACGCACGGACGGACAGAAGGACAGACACATGTACAAATCCACCTGTTGCATGCCCTCCAGTACTGGCAAAAGCATTTCGCGCCGGCCCTGCCGCTCAGCCAGGGTCATCACAACATGGCACGCCTCTCGTATCAGCCTCAGCTTAGCCCCAGACAAAGCAGGAAAGTGCTCTGACAAGCCTCCAGCAGCAACCCCCAGCTGCTGCTTGGGTGGGTTCTCCCGCCCTGCTGCTTCCTGCACAGGTTTTGGAGACGCCACAGTCGCTGGCAGATGCTGACTGGGCTGCTGATGACTAAGGGGAGAATGGGATTGCTGACTGGATGTGGGCTCAGGTCGGCTCTGCTGATCCTGCCATGAGCTGAGCTGTGTTGTCAAATTAGGACTTGGGCTGGGCTGCAGCAATGAGGAATGGTGATAAGGGGTCAAGCGTCCAGCGGATGATCCCTGCAGATGAGCTGCAGCCATGTGGCCTTCAGGCGAAGGCTCTGAAGGGCTCTTCTGCAGGGAGTTGCCAGCAAGCTGATTGGCACTGCCAGAGGCAGATGCTGTGTCTGATGACAAAAGGCTCTGTGGAGGGCTACTGTCTAGGGCGGCTTCCACCCAGCCTCGCCAACCAGGCCTGTCTGCAGAGTTTGGAAGATGCTGTGCTTGCTGACTGGAGCTTGGGATCGCAGGCTGTTGTGATCTGGGCACCTGCTGCAGATGTGCATCTTCAGCAACTGGTTGCTGTGTAGTCCAGGGTGTGTTGCCTGCAGATGCCTGAAAAGCTTGCTGGAGAGCTGACGAGGATGATGAGGATGGTGAGTCATCTGAGCTGGGCAGCTGTGCATTTGTGGGGGAGGCATCTGGGGGTGAGGAAGGGGTGATGATCTGAAGCAGGTGACGCACAGCATGACTGGCAGATTCCAGCTGGTTGCAATCACAAAGCGCCCTGAGTACAGCAACAAACAGGGCATCAGGTGGGTTCTGATACAATGAATTACGAGGCAGCTTGACCCAACATATGTGCCCGGAGCCTGTAAGGACCTCAGGGCATGAGGTTGCAAGGTGGCTCCAGACAAAACTTTTGCACAGGAAAACAAAACAGAGAAGGCTGCTGACATTTGTCTAACAAGGGCGACACAAAACTCAAACTCACGCAACAGCCCTGTCTTCACTCTATCTGAATGGTACGAGCCAGACAATTCACTGCTGTTTGGGCACCCACAATTGGATGTTCAGCACTGCCAAAACTGCATGTGAAAGGGATGCCAACAGTGCTCACAGTGCACTATGACCTTGCCGCCAAAAGGTGAGCATCACCTGACATACGCAGTGAGCACCTCGGGATTGTTTTTGAAGCTGCTGGAGTCCAGCTCTGCCTTCAAGCGCTCAATGCCATCCAAGTCGTTTCCTTTTGCCTGCATGTTCCTTTGTTTAGTTGACAAGAACAGGATGACCAGCATGCTACTCTTCAAACAGGGGCTCTGCCTTGTGTATATGCACAGACCAGGCTGGCCTGACCAACAAAGTAACAGTAGCAACAGTGGCATTGACCACACAATACCAATGGCTGCTTCAAGTCATGCACAGCCCCAAACAGCAGCTAGCCAGCGTCGCACAGCAGCTGACAGTTACACCAAATTGCTCTAGTCACTGCGACTGGCACAGCACTTCTGCTCAGAACCACAAACTGCAGGTCTGCTTGGGATGAGCCACAGCAACATGTGCATGCTCAAGAGCCAATGGCCCCTCATGGGGTAGGGCCTTAGTCTCAGCAGGACTTGTAGATTCACGCTGGCAACCATCGTATAATGCCTTGTACAATAGGCCTATTCATGACATAATAAGTTGTGCTGGTGTGATGAAATCCTGCCTGTAGGCGGAAGACTTGGCGCCAAGTTGTCGCATTCCAGGCCAAACCACGCTCCTGAAGAATGTCCAGGCACTGGTGCAGCACCAACAGCTGCGGCTGCTTGGACCGAGTGGCGGCAATCAGGATGCCGTTCACCGTGAAGGTGTCGACACGCTCTGGTGGCAACGTGCACTGCAGATGCAGCAGTGCGTCCTGCATGGAATCACACAGTAATAAGGTATGCATGCATCACATATTTGTCTTGACCATAGAGTCAGATGTGTACAGCCCTGAATGGAATCCTATATGAAGCCCTGTCATCCATAAAGCACTGTCAGCCATGAGGCAAGAACAACAGCGGACATCCATGTGAGTGTGTGGCAGTTCCTGCGACGCCAACCTCAATGCAAGTGGGTCTATCTCTGGCAGGTTTTTACTGCAAAAGCAACAGTGTAAGCTGCATGACCTCACACAAGAATGCAACGTGGCAAATGAGCAGCAACCGTGTAGACAGTGTGCTGTACCTGCAGTGCATCAGCTTTGCAGAAAGCCAGCACCAGAAGGGAGCAGGCTGGGGCTGGGACTGGCAACCCCACACCCCTCATGTCCTTCATCAGGGCTACTGCCTGCAGCCCTTCACCCAGGGCAGCGTGAGCTTTGAACATGTAGATGTGCATGCTCACTGCTACACCTGTTGCAGCCTGCAGCAGGGCAAACAATGTTTCATGTAAGGAAAAAGTACACCCCACACTTTCCAGCAATCATGACGGGGGCCTCTCAAGACAGCATCCTGGAGTGACATTCAGTGTAAAGTCAAGGCTGACAGCCTTTGCAGGACTGTTCGAATAAAAAAGTGCAATAGTGCTGGATTTGCGCAAAGCCTCAAGTTAAAATTGCTGCTGTTACTGCATGGCACTCTTCACCTTCACATGTCAGAGGCATGACATACTGCTTTTGTCAGAGCGCAAAATCAATGACAACACTAGTGCGCGACCGCTAACAGTACACTGTACGTCATCATCACCATCACTGCACCAGCAGTGTTTACATCTGAAAGCAGATACCATGAGGCAGAAATTGTGTCGTGCATCCGGCTGCCGGCTGTGCATTGTCAGCAAGTGCAACTCAGCCATACATTCATTCAGCACTCAAAAGTGTGGGGTGTGGAGCCAGTCATGACTCATCACACATTCCGACATGAAAGCATAGGTGAGTATGAAAAGCGACAAAACCAAGCTGGTGAGGTTTCTGCTCCAACAAGAGCGTCATGCTCTGCTGCTGGCAGTCTAGGCCACATGATGACAAGTGCTGCCCTAAGACAGTATGTGGCCACCCTGAAAACACAAGCTGCTCACCTGCTGTGCCAGTTGTGGGTCAAACAGCTGCTTCACAGATGCATGGTCCTTCCTGCGCGATGCCGCTTCCATCTGCTGCAAGACTTGCTTGGCTGCTTGGGCCGGTGGGGTGACCCCAGAGGAGGGCACTGGGTCAGGACTGGCAGCACCCAATGCACCATTGCTGCTGACTGTCAAAGCAGCGCTGCCTGTGCTAGCTGAAGCGCTGCTGCTGCTGCTGCTGCTGCTGCTGCTGCTGCTGCTGTTGTCTGGTCTGCTGCTGCTGCTGCTGCTATCATCATTTGGTCTGCTGCTGATGTGGTCCCAACCAGCTTGGCTCTTACCAACAGGGCTAGTCTGGCTAGTAATGCTGCTAGTGGTGCCACTGACAGTGCCGACACTCTTGATTTGAAAGCCGACCAGTGTACTGATGAGGCCTGTGAGGGACTGGCTGACTGCTGCCTGCTGCCTGCTGGATTCCAGACGGTGTCTGGAGCAGAGTTCAGGCCAGTGCGGTGTGTGCTGGTGGTTGATGATTGCAAGCATGCAGGCTTGGTCGGTCTTCACCGGGCCTAAGCCATGTGAGCGGCGGCGAGCTTCGATGAAAGCATACAAGGCCAGAGATCTAAACATCATTCATCAGGAAAGGCTAAGTAAATGGACTCATCAGTTGGGCACCTTGCAGGGGGTCAGACAAAATGAGGGCAGCACTGTCTACACAAGAGTTGCTTTACGACTGCTGCCACCAATACTGCTGCTGCTGCTGCTGCTTGTGCTGCTTGAGAGAGATTGACCTGTTGTGACTCTGACCAAGTTGAGATCAATCTGTTCCGCTAAGCTCCAAAAGGAGCTGAATTTACTTCATTTCAACATCTGAGCCGCTGTCAGAAGCATCAGAGTCAATGTCCATTTGTTTCATGGCCTGCTCAGCCTTGAGCAGCTTGATGGCCTTCTTCTTGGAGTCAGCGTCGGTGACCTTGATGCCCTGAAGCATCATCACCATCATCAGCGCAGACATGAAGACATCTGGTGATGTGACATCACTGATGGCCGTAGTTGAGGAAGGTGATGCTGCTGTCACTTACTGTATGGACACCAGGCTGATGCACAAGTTGTTACAGCATCATTGCAAGGGGTGGTTTGCAATGGGCTCTGTTGGACGCGTCACACAGTAAGGAACATGCATGCATGTGCAGACGTGATGCATGGTCAGGAACGACATAACATGTTGTGCATGATGCTGTAACACACCTTAATGCGCACACCCTTCTTGATTCTGATACCCTTGAACTTGTTTCTGACGGTTTTACCCTCCTTCTGGGCCTTAGTGACCTTTTTGTTTGTTCTGTTGGCTTTTGCAGTCCTTTTCAGCTGGTCAGCTTTCTCGCCTGCAGCCAAAAATTCGCTGGTCTGGCTCCCGAATCTGATAGACCCACAAGCGTATTTGCAGCCAAGTGGCGCAGACAGCAAAAAAGACTCACGCTCGAGGATATGACTATGACTGTTTTTCCGTGTCGATAGCTTGTTCTTTTTGGACATGATCACCCTGAATGCCAGGCAATGTTCATTGAGTAGCTGAAGAAATCAAGACATATGCATGTGCGACACGTTCAGCTGCTTGTTCGGTAAGTAAAGAGAGGAATCTCGCATCAGTCACGGAACAAAGCGCACGTACCGCCACCGTGCCGATGCCTCAGGCCTTGATTTTCCACTTTGCGCGCCGCTTTAGGGGATGAAGATTGCGGGGGATCAACAGTTGATCACGGTGTCGTGCGCCATATGAGCAGCCTGCTTTGACTAATTACGGTATTGACCCTACCGTAAACCTGCCTTGCACACAGGCACGAGTTTTACTGCTTTCGTCGATTGGTCTCCTGTATATGCTTTTTGACTGCTTTCCAAGTCGCACCGCCTGGCGGTGCAAGAAGCTTGTCAGCGTCATTGCAGAGGCTTGCGCAGTCTTGCTTGCCGCCAGCATGGTGCTGCACAGCAATACCGATGCTGTCAGCACTACAAGCCGTTGTATCAAGGCTGGCGACCTCGTCATCGTTTATGAGCGCTTCGATAGCATGAAATCGGTGTACGTCAATCCTGGAGAATCATACGGCAACCGCTATGGCAACTTCAAACTGAAAGTGAGGGGCCTTGTGCCTGTTAAAAAGAAGTGCTTCTGCTCAAGTTGACAGCCCTGACTGTTCTGCCACACAGGACTGGGTGGGTAAACCATTTGGAAGTCGCGTCGAGTCGTCTGGGCGCGGACAAACAGGCTGGGTGTACCTGTTGGCCCCCACACCTGAGCTATGGACAACTGTCTTGCGGCACAGGACGCAAATTCTATATGTTGCTGATATCAGCTTGATTTGTACCTTCCTGGAGCTCAAGCCAGGCTGCATAGGTATTCACACACAGCCTGCAATCTGTTCAACACTTCTTTTCTCTCCATGCATTGGCAGCCCATGATCCCCAAAGATATGTATGACATATGCTTGCATTGCACTGTATGTATGTAGTGTATTTGACTTTGAGCTCACAATGCAGTGCTGGAAAGCGGCACAGGCAGTGGTTCTCTGACACACTCCCTTGCCAGAGCTATTGCCCCAACAGGACACGTGCACACTTTTGAGTTTCATCTCCCTAGAGCGGAAGCTGCCGAGAAAGAGTTCAAGGAGCATGGTATGTGCAGCAGTGTCTTGGGTGCAGTGCCTTTCTTGGATTGTCAGCACCAGCTGCAGCTGTGACTAGCATGCCTGAAGCTGTGCCAGCTGGTCTTGCATTTGAAGTCTGCTTCATGCATACATTTCTTTGTGATGCCGTGCATTCTGTAGTGCAGTATCACCTCATCTGACAGGGTTGTGTGTGAACTTGTGTTGTCCAACATTTTGTGTCATTCAAGGTGCCTTATGCTGACAAGCAGGCAACATATTATGGTGACACTAGTCCAGCAAAAGCTGATGTTGTCTGAGTGTAGGCATGGGAGACATCATCACTGTGAAGCAACGCAACATAGAGGAGCTAGGCTTTCCAGAAGAGCTGCGTGGACAAGCTGATGGGCTGTTTTTGGACTTGCCTGGTCCCTGGCATGTAAGTCTTTGTGGCTGCTAGCCTCAGCCTGTGACGTACCTGATGCCTCACACTATTTGCCACCTTAGGCTAGGAACGAAGCAGAGAAACGTATGTCATCATACTCTCTCATGATAATCACACCGTGATACAAATGATGCTTGCTTGAGCAGGCCAGACAGTTTGTTGAATCACACTTGAGTCAAAGCTGTCAAGCCTGCAGTACTTCTCTTCTTGGCAAACGTTTCACATGACATGACTGATGCATGAGACGCAGGCACAAACACCTGTGTGAGTATCACGATGCTGACATGTACTGAGGCTGACATATACAGGAGGTTGCATAGTGCATGTTTCATGCAGGCAGTCGCTTCAGCAGCCCAGTGTCTTCGACCAGATGGGGTGTTCTGCTCTTTCAGTCCCTGCATTGAGCAGGTGCAGCGCACATGTGCAGCATTGGAAGAGCAGGGCTTCTTTGCTGTGCGGTCCATGGAATGTCTCCTGAGGCACTACGAAGTACGCCAAGAGAAATTGACCTTGGTGGATGATGTTGAGGGCGTCCACTGCCAGCAAGGTATGATTAGCAGCAAGAGTATCTCCTGTTCACTGCTGAGCCAACAATGTTCTACAGCTGCTTTCAGTCTGTAAATCACAGTTGCACAAGGTACCTGAACACAGTGAAGCAGAATTTGGGCGTTGTGCAGCTGTGCATCAACAGGTGAACGGCCTTCTGTAACTGAATGGTGAAGATCAATGTTTTTCACATGTGGTTGAAGAGTTTCTTGTGTCGGGTCTGGTTTGCAGAAGCAGCTTGAGCCTTACTGCAATTGCAGCTGTGGTCATGCAAGATTCCTGACTGCTCAAACTGTGCAGTGCATGTGTGCAGTGAGTGCCAAGCGCAAGCGACAGGAGGAGTTTCAGAGCAGGAAAAGGCAAGCCCTGAATCCAGCAACAAGCCCAGCACCTGCTAACATACACACCACCACCACCATCACCACACCTGCAAGCCCACATGGGGCGCCAGCTGAGCAAGCTAATTTGGCAGCAGAGGGCTTTGATGCCATGATGTCAGAGGCCTCACCAACAGCAGCGGTGCCTCAGAATGAGCAGGCAGCTGAAACAGAGATAGCTGGAGGATTGGTTGGTCCTGAGGAGCCTGGTACAACAGCCCCAGGCAATGGCTTGCTAGCAGCACCTTTAGGACAAACACCTCATAATCCGGTTGCAGCAAGCAGTGGGAATACAGGCAGCAAACCAGGAAGGGCTGTACATGAGGCAAATGGAGATGCTAATGGGGCCATTGCGTCTGATCTGGCACAACCTGTGGTTCAACAAGGGCAGGAAGGTGATGTCACCCAAGCAGAAGCTCACAAAGGCGATGAAAAGACAATGAACAGCTCTGCTTTGCCTAGCTCACAGCGGTATGTGGTTGCAAAGCCTGTCAATGATGCTCGGGGGCACACAGGCTATCTTACTTTTGCTAGGCGGTCGGTAGATGACTGATCAAAACATTGAACAACATCGAAAGGCAATGAACAAGCCAGCAGCTGTGAATCTGTACTACATAGTGCTTGCTGTGTTCATTTGCTCGAATGCAGTCTGCGAAGCATTCAGTTGGCTTGTGTCTACAATGCAAGTTTCAAGTTCGCATGCATCTCCAATCGAATAGCCTGCTAGATGCCATGTTCAGCTGCATGTGTCAAATCTGCATGTGGCATAAATCAATGCTACTGCCCTGCAATGCAATGTGTTGTAATCCAAAGGCACCCAAGCTGCGCTGGAAGTCATGCTGTGTGACTGCATGTCCCAAATGAATGACTGCATGGGTGTAACAGAACTGCTCGCCTGACCTAAATGAGCTGGAGGAATGCTCTGGCTAAAGCAGGCAAACCTGTGGACGACACAGTAGGAATTTTAACTCCACCTGCAGACTGATAGCACCATGTGCCTTGAGCTGAGCTGCCTTCATTGCCCTAAAGTTGCATCAGTGCCTTTTGACAAAAAACTTGAGCATTTTCTGGACTTTCTGAAAGTCTGCATGTGACACTGGGTTCTCCTTCAGAACAGTCATGGACTCCTCTGCCTGCTGCTTGGTCAATGTGTTTTGCTGCAACCGGTATTCTATCAAAGCAGTCTGAAATTCTGCTGTGAACTCTGGATGACCTTGCAACCCCAGAAATATATTCTTATACGTCATGGCCTCACAGTAGGTGAAGCCAGATGACGCTATCAGGGTGACATCAGGGGGCATTGATGTGACAACATCTTGGTGGGTCTCATGAATATTGAACCTCCAGTCCTCAGCACGGTCTTTGTCAAACCAGTCTGACTTGACGAACCACTGCTGAAAGAAAGCTGGTGTGACTTTCATGGTTCTTGGACCTCCCTCAAAGCTGCTTGCACGGCCTGCAGCAACAGGAAAAGGCAACGTGGCTGCCACCAAACAATGCAGACATTAGCATGATGCATACAATGGTGCTTGCGTGGCCTGCAGTAACAGAGGAAGGCAACGTGTCTGTCACCAAGCAATGCAAACATTAGCAGGATGTATCCAAACAAGATCGCTTCAAGGATGGCACCATACATGCAATGCTGGATGTGCTTGTGCAACACATAGCCGAGCCAGACTGGCCAAATCTAGTGGTTGACTCATAGCAATGTTGCAGGGGACCTACCTGTTTCGCCGCCCAAGACTCGGGCCATTATTTGGTGCCCATAACAGATTCCTAGGATGCGTTGCTGGCGCTTCACAGCAGCTGCTAGCCTTGTGCGCAGCTGGTCGTTCCAGTCAGGATTCAAGAACGAATCAGCAGAGCTTCCGGTCAAAACTAAGCACTGTATTCAGACGCAGCAGATCAGCCTGTTGGGCGCAAAGCAGCATGAAGAGTGTGCATTGCAGTCCTGAATGCGGTTCAGATGTCCAGCACGCTGCTATCAGCAGTTGTTGCAAACAAGCAACATAAGCAAGAAATGATGATATGCACAGAGATGTCTATATTCAGACATGACTGACTATATGCTTACTGATATGAAGGTTGATCAGGCAGCTAGGTAGACTGCATGCTGACTGCATGATGCAAGGTGAGTCTACCTCATAGTTGGCTAAAACTTCATCTGGTGGGGAGTCTTTTTCAAAAACAAAATACACATCCCAAGTTTCATCATTGCCATCTTTCAGCAACTTGAGAAACATGTCTGCATAGTTGCCATACCTGTCATGTAAGCACACTTGTAAGCAGCACAGCACAGAATTTCATGCCCAATCATTTGTTGAGTCTGGATTGGGAAATGCATGTTAGAATCAGTAGTAGCATGCTGCTAGACAGCAGGGGCTCACTTCTCAGCCAGTGGAGCAGCCAAGTTGCCCGTGACCAGGATCGCATATCGCCCTGCAGGCGCCAAGCTGACCTTTGTGTAGCATATGCAAAGACTCTCGAGTCACAAGCGCCCAGATGCTTGGCACTAAATGCAGCAACTTGCAGGACAACACTGGCAATGCTCAAACATGCTTCCATGACCAAAAGCTTTCCGACTCAAGCAACAAAGCAGCGTGATCAGTCAAAGCTGAGCGCGAGTCAGCGCCGAGTCAGCATGCATGCTTGTAACTTTGCTACCTGCAGCACTTGTGTGAGAGTCTTGCACCATTGCCATGTCTCTCAACTTAGCAACATGTAATGGCAATGAACGAATACAACGGAATCCAGAGGGCGATTTTGGGGATACAGCTGGTGCAGAAACACGTCTCTGGAATTGCATGCACAAGCAAAAGTCAGAAGCAAAACAGCTTTGTCTGATCAGTGATGACTACGGAGGTGCGTTAACGGCACAGCTGTTGGCCGATTGCTGCAAAGTTTCGTTTTGCAGGCTGACGCTAACGGTAGCGCAACACTCTGTGCAATGCCAACTGCAATTGACTCATGCTTTCTGAGCTGAGTTTTGCATCGATTCTGGGCCAAGCTTGGCAGTGCATGTGCGGGTCGAACTTGGCGAACCGAGCGCGTTGTGGAGCTGTTGCATTCATACGACACGCGGCAGAGGGTATATTGTACGCATCTCCTCGAACAAACTCGTTGTGAGGGTCCTGGCACCTGCATAGGTTTCGATCAGTCCCAGTAACCACAGCAAACAGCGCAGACACCTCACGAGATCAGTATAGCTATGTTGGATACGCTCACCCTCGCGTAGCTGAATCAACATATCCGGTTGTGGTGAAGCACCCGGGCGCATACTCACTTGTGCATGTCGCAAGCGAATGAATCAGCACAGCAAGTGACAGGCCAAGCTCTGAAGGATGGACTCGCCAGGTCCGACATCTTGGCCATGAACAAACAGGCCTTGCTGCCTGCGTCCATCGCTGGTCACTACCTGATGACCGTCACAAATCTTTGTGAATGTCGTCTGCAGAGAGTTTCCAGGATTGACAGCAAGAGGCTTGAACCCGAATGCAGCTGCTGCCGTGGCTCTCAAGATATACTACAGAAAAGGTAAGACTTTACTCTCAAAGCATGCTCTGCACCCTGCAAACTGTTTTGTGGACGTGGAGTCAACTGTTCACCAGATGCTCCTGCAGTCAAGCCTGCTGTGGACCTAAAGCAACTTCAAGAGATATCTGCAGAAGCCAGACACTCTCAACAATGGCAATCAGCGTTGAGTGTTGTTCAAGATCTCTTCTGCTCGCCAGAGACTCTAGCAGTCTCCTTCATGCCTCCATGCGCAGCAGTAAGTAGCCTTGTTATTGGTACCTGGTGATTTCTCTATCTTAGTCCTTTGAGCACCTGCTTTGTTGCACACCAGAAGGGCTACAGCTGTGTAGATAGTAACAAGTGTTCCCAGTGCAACCCATCATTGCTTGCAGGCAGAGATGCCAAAACCATTGGACAGAGCTCTTGTAGAGCAAGTGTTTACACCCCTCAGGCAAGCTGATTTTCATGAAGCAGGTTCTGGCCTGAGTCATCATCAGCTCATTGCCTCACAGGCTATGCTCATACCCCAACACACACCAGCAGTGGCCTGCAACACTATCGTACCTGCGAGATCCCTTGAGCGTTTCTTTCAATACCAACAGTGGGGGGTTCCAATATTTGAATTGCATCTTGCAGTGCTGTTCAAGGTGATGTGCTGACAGCCATGAATAGCCTAGTAGACCATGCATTGGTAGCTTGGCCAGCAGACGATGACAAACCTCCAGATCAACATTACCAAGCTCTGCTGCTGCGCGCCATCAGCATCATTCTTCTGAACCCCTGGATTGATGATGACCAGACTGGCCGCAGGTGCCTCTCACCTCTGCAGCTTTTTTTTGTTTGCTTGTTTTGTCAAGTCAGCCTTTTTTGTTGCCTAGGTTTTAAAGGAAGGGTCACGACAACATGTTTAAGCTTGTCTTAGAATACAATGTGAATGATAAAAACTTTGCTTGCCTGAGCTGCTGTCACACACCAAAGCTTGCCATAGCTACAATGGTACAGCCAGAGGTGACCCCACTGCTCAAGCTACAAAGTTGTTTCTGCATTGCTGGACTTGGTGGAATCATAGCTACTGTACCTTGTGTTGCACCGACTTCAACCCTCTGCTTGTGCACCTCATTGGCACTCACAAGCCCGTGACTTGACAGCTCAATTGCTGATGTTGCATTCCTTTCCAACCTCTGCTTGTGCACCTTGTTTGCAGTCGTAAAAGCGTGACTTGACAACTCAATTGCTATCATACAGATAGCAGCCGTCTGTGCTAACACCCGCTTGCGGCCCTCATCTGCATGCATACAAGTGTGACATGACATGCTCACCGGCAGCAGTACTGCAAGGGGTTACATCGGCATCTATATCTTTCTTGAGTGGTCCTTACATGTGTCGTACATTCTGACTTCTGGCTCAACCTCTTGTGAAGCTTTGCCTGCTTTTTCTCACCCCCAGTCGCAAGCCTTGACGCGCAGAGCGTGGACTCACAACTGAGCCGTGAAGCCTGTCTGTGCTGTGCTGAGTCTGTGTACAATGTCAGCTGTGTCTGGATGCTCGTGTGAAGCTTTGCCTGCTTGCTGCAGGCTTCTGGTGACTCCGGGCTGCTGCCCTAGGAGGTTCACTTTATGATCACAAACTTTTTCTTTTCTTTTCAGGCTTATGGTGAAGCTCATGGCTCTGGTGGGGTCTTGGCCCCCTCCCTTGAGGGGGCAACTGGTCTCAGAATGCGCTCAATGGTCAAGTGATGAGATGCAGCGACTCATCATAGCTGTGGAACAGCACCTGACCATCACATACTTTGAGAATGACAACAGCATTGATGCTGCTACACACCAGGCCGTCAAGTTTCTCGCAATCATTTCTGAGGCCAATGACCAATCGAAGGCGGTCCCATACTCCAACTTCTACCTAGACATTCTCAACAGTGAAGACTTTGATGTGAAACGTGACTATGTCAACTGGAAACGACCGGGGTTGCTGACTGACTCAGACTTCAGCTTTTGTCAGTATCCCTTTGTGTATGATCCTGCCACCAAGTCTGATATCCTCGCTTTTGAGAACACTGGAGAGATGCGCGAGCAGTTCCATAATGCCATTTTTGATTCCTTCTTCACAGGAGGCGCATGCCCTTACTTGGTTCTCAAGGTGAGATCACAAAGGAAGCTTACTTCTTGCTCGGCATACATGACATGGGTTTATTGCCCGTCCTGTCTGATAGCATAGGCTGCCTGTTGATCAGCGACAGTTGGCATTGCCATGTTGTGCAGAACACAAACATCACTACCTGGTGGGGAATTTCCATGTTGAGTCTGAAATGTTGCGTCTGCATGCTTGGCATGCTGTGCAAGCTGGCAAATGTACCAGCCCTTCATTACAGCTATTGTTGACATGCTGGAAACAGTGTTAAGTGAGGCCAAGTGGGGAGCAAAGTGCTCAAGCCTGCACCTACAATCCTGTGGCAGATGGAAGGCAGTCAGACGTACCAGATCAGTTACAACTTACCTACTCGGCAGCATGTTGTTGAGAAGGGCGCATGGCATCGTGGCTTTAGCATGACACCACTCAGTCTGGCTGCAGGTGCGGCGCAGTCCATATCTTGTGAATGACACCCTGCTACAGATACAGAATGCGTCAGCCAACAACACCCTGAAGAGGCCTCTCAAGGTCCAGTTCATTGGGGAGCAAGGGGTTGATGAGGGTGGCGTCCAGAAGGTACTTGCTGTTGTGATACCAACTTTACATTGTACTCCCTGGTACTGCTCCATAGCAGCCGTGCAGCTTTGCAACTGGATCATCTAGCAGCTTTGCAACTGGATTATCTGCACCAGCGTTGCACCTCACTGCTGCAGATGAACCCACAACTTGTGCATAACTTGCAGAAGGGTCCCATTGCATTGCCCTCCATGTGTTGTCCAAAGTGGTTGGACACAGTATTGCTGACCTGGCTGGCCCTGCTGTTGGCATTCCAGCTCTGTTTCTGCAGCACCACTCACGCTGTCAGTACTGTTGGTCGCCTCCACTCGTGCATTGTGATCCAAGCTTGCCTATGCTGCTCACAAGTGCTGCATAATGCACAGCCAATCACGTCTCCCCTCCACTGGCCTGTACTCTCATGTTCTGTCAGCCCTAAGGTCGCTACCAGTAAGATGACACCAAAGTGACACTCAAACGCAATCCGAAGACAGACAGGCTGTGAAGAGCTACGCAAAACTCAAATCTGAAATGCACAGAACGATAACCAGACCTCATGTGTCCTCTGCATGTGCGCAGGAGTTCTTCCAGCTGCTGATGCGTGACATGTTTGACCCAGACTACGGCATGTTCAAGCTGGACGAGGATACTCGCATGTACTGGTTCAGGGCGTCCAAAATAGACATGTCCATGGAGTTTGAGCTGGTGGGCACCATGATCGGGCTCGCCATCTACAACTCCCATCTGCTGGAGTTCTCTTTTCCCATGCTCACATACAGGTGAATAATCATAATAACAAAGTGAGACTCAGTAAATATAACCATCATGATGATAGTACTAACAGTAGTGATAATAACAACAATAAGAATAAAAATAAAAACAACATCAACAGCAACAGCAACAGCAACAGCAACAGCAACAGCAACAGCAACAGCAACAATAACAACAACAATAACAGTAACAACATTGCATGATGAGCTAGGTACGTTCAGATGAGCTTGACAGAATCGCTCAAGACCCTGCACGACATCAGTCAGAGACAGGGCAGTACAGATTGGACAGACGCTGTGCCAGACTGAAAACAGCTATATGTTGTGTGGGACAAACTGCTCCAAGGTGACAGACTCGGCCACTGTCAGCTGCTACAGTGGGCACTTCTGCACTAGACCCAAGGCATGTGTCAGCTGGGGTCATACTTGCAACAGACAGCCTGTGAGCTGTATCTATTGCTGACTCAGTGTGAAGCGTGCCTGTCAGCTCTCTGTTGTTGTGGGCAACATGCTCAATCATCAGCATTGTTTGGTGCACTTTGAGTTCCAGTGTACTGGTGAGTAGGCAATGCTGCAAGAAGTGGTTGTAAGGATCATGCACTTTGAACCTTACCACCACTTCTTGCAGCATTTCGTACTTACCAGTACTCTGGAATTCAAAGTGCACTGGCACGCAAGCCTGGAAAATCTCTCAAGTTGGCTGTGTGATAACGACCATACGCAATGATCAGTACTCAAGTCAAGTGTGCAGTCAACCCCCTGATGCTGCCTCTGTAATCTGTACTCCAGAGGCTAATCTAGATTCACCAGTAGTTTAGCGCACAAGAGGTGAGCAAATGATGGAACATTTCTGTCTCCCAACATGAACATGCTGTGTGTACAGGAAGCTGATGGGTCATAAGCCTACCCTGCAGGACTTGAAGGATGTGCACCCAACCATTCACCACAGCCTGCAAAAGCTGCTTACCCACAACGGCGCTGCTCAGCTTGGCCTTGTCTTTCAGGTATGTCATGGGGGAGACCAGCTTGTACTGAATATCACACTGCATCTGATGCTGTGTTTGACACTGAATCTGGTACCCAAAAGTGAGTGTATGAGCTGTACTAAGTTAAAGCCTGTCGGCGCGTTGAATGCTCTGTGTGTGGATTGTGAGTCCAAAGCCCATTGAGAAAGCAGATTGTCACAGATCACAGGGGCACATGCAAATGCCCAACTCCCTGGAAGCCCTGTTCAAGCACAGCCTGATGTGACCACATCCGGCAGTAATGGCAGCGCCCAAGTGAGAGAGTCTGAAGGGTTGGCTGCAGGTAGAGCAAGAAGCTGACTTTGGGGAGGGGCTGGAGACTGTTGACTTGGAAGCTGAAGGGGCCGACACGCCGGTCACCGATGACAACAAGCAGCGCTATGTTGACCTGTACGTGCGTCACCTGTTGGAGACGTCCATCCAGCGCCAATTTGATGCCTTTCAAAGAGGGTTCAAGCGGGTATGCCCACCACCACTCTTCTGTTCACAGGCTGCCTCAAAATTGATATTTTGGATTTTTTTTTGAATGGACATTCAATGTCATCATTGTTATAATCGTTAACACTGCTTTGGAGAGACAAAATTGGCCCTGCATGTACCTAGCTTATCATGACCCAGAAAAAGTGAAGATTATGCACATCATCACTGTTGTTATGTTATGTTAGTAGTATTATCGTTATACTTTTGTTCAACATCAGACCAGGGGACCTCTTTACATGAGGGTTATGGTTCAGGCTGACTATGATGACAGCATCATACAGTTGACTGCTGCCATGTGCAATTGCATGTGGCTACAAGAGTCACTATGGCACCCTGCAAAATGTTTCTAAACATGACAACCAGAAGCCATTTGCGGTGGGTTGCCGCCAATGGCATCAGCCGATTTTTTGGCTTGTGTTTGGTCAAGCAATATGAGCGCAGCATGTTGCATGAACTGACCCACGACTTTAGGGATAATATTTGCTGCATTGCTGTCAGTACTGCTGGCCTTGCACTAACTGACCTGTATACATGTTATGCAACTCTTGAAATATCTTGCTGCATTGCTGATAATACTGCTGGCCTTGCACTAAGTGACCTGTGTATATGTTATGTGACTTTACAATTACCTTGCTGCGTTGTTGATGGTACTGCTGGCCTACATGCAGCTGTGTGGAGGGCCAGCCTTAAAGCTTTTCAGACCAGAGGAGCTGGAGAAACTGATTTGTGGGGGCCAGAACTTGGACTTCCTAGCGCTGGAGCAGCATACTCGCTATGATGACGGCTTCACTGCACACTCACAGGTAGCAAGCTTGCCCTGCAAGGCTCACATGGCAGACTATACAGGGAGCTTATCAGGACTGTACATACCTGAAACTGGGCAAAGACATGGAAATGGATGAGTGAATGAATGCATAGATGGATGAGTGAGTGAGTGAGTGAGTGAGTGAGTGAGTGAGTGAGTGAGTGAGTGTGTGAGTGAGTGAGTGAGTGAGTGAGTGAGTGAATGAGTGAGTGCAAGGTTAAATGAGTGAGTGAGTGCATGAATGGATGGATGGATGGATGGATGGATGAATGGATGGATGGATGGATGGATGAATGAATGAATGAATGAATGAGTGAATGAATGAATGAGTGAATGAATGAATGAATGAATGTGTGTCCTCAGGCCGTCCAGTGGTTCTGGAAGGTGGTGCACAGCTTGCAGCCAGAGCAGCAGAAGCAGCTGCTGTTCTTTGTGACCGGCAGTGATCGGGTGCCCATCAAGGGGCTAGCCAGCCTGACACCCCCCTTCACAATCAGCAGGGCGGGGCCCCACAGTGACCGGCTCCCCACAGCCCATACCTGCTTCAACCATTTGCTGCTGCCAGACTACCAAGTGAGACCCCACGCTGTGCTGGTTTTCATCTGTTCGCTGCGCTCAATTGCTGCTGTAGTCTGTTGCTGTGCTGCTGGTGCTCAGTTGCTGCAAGACTACCACTTAGACATGCTGTGCTGGTACTTCAAGACCCAATGTGTGGCTTTGGCACAAAAGCAGTCTGTGCACGCAGCGTTGTGGTACTTTCTTGGAGTGCGCTGTGCAGATGCAATGGTTGTATGTTTCCGATGCAGACAATCACCGTGCGTTCAGCACAACGTTGTTTTGCAGCTGTCTGCGTTGAGTCCTAGTACCATCTGGGTAATTGTGTTTTGCAACAGGCTTGGAACAGCTGCTTGAAATTTCGCCGCCCTGCAGGATCTGCAGTCTTTGCAGAAGCTTCTGCTTCTCTCCATCCAGAACTCTGAGGGCTTTGGACTCATGTGATGCATCCCCTGTCTTACCTTCTCCAGCATTCAACATAGACAACTATATAGATGTGCTTTGTGTAGTGTTGTACGGTATTGTATTTGCTACTTTTGTGTCAACATGCCAGAGCCTCTGTCTGCTTTACTCATCGTGCCGTTCTGTGAGTGTGAATGTGCTTATCATGACGACATGGTCCCTTTTCTCATATGTGCGTCATCTGGCCCATACAAGTCGCTTCAGCACAAACGGCTAATACTATGCCCTTCCAAACTTTGATATTGAATATTTATCTGTTCGGATGGTCTTAGCATGGTTACCGTACTGCCTCGAATGTTAGTCGTTTAATTATTCAACTCATATTTGCATGACCCCGATTAAAAAACATATAAAGTATTATTATCGTCCACGACTATGGAAAAAAAAAAAAAAAAAAAAAAAATTGCAGAGAGAGAGAGATTACAATGCTTTAGCCAGCCAGCAAGTCTGATCAAATGTGGAAAACATCAAGACAGTCTAGAACGAACTTGAAAACCTGCATATGATCTTGCTGCGCAAAAAAAGATCTCATGGTGTTTGTGTCCGTGGAAAACAAAGGAGCATACCGCTGCCTAACTGCCTGGAGAGCTGGACACTCAAAAATCATGTGCAATTCATCTGCCACAGCCACACTACCACAATGTGTGCAG
>JAABUP010003220.1_pt1 | contig 29201 bp, 41 predicted proteins | sample 5559201 | NCBI WGS metagenome assembly JAABUP01 (sample SAMN10711887, study PRJNA513373) | rock metagenome | isolation source: Antarctica rocks | place: Antarctica | reverse complement strand
TCGATCACGCTTCAGTCGTTTGCAACACTACTGCGATTGTTGCGCTCGACAAGGCTATCCTCTCTCTGGAGAGCACCTTGAAGGATCTCAGGGCTACTCGATCAATTCTACTTGAACCACTCTCGAAATTGAACAACTCGGACGACCATTCAAACAGCTCGGACTCGGACGCCTCGTCTGTATTCAACCTTGGCGGTCCCCTCGCTCGCTCGGCCTAGCATCGCACGCTCGCTACCTCGAGTGGGAGTATTGGAAGGCTCGGATAAGCTCGCGCGCGACGCGTTCGTTCATAGTGTGAAAGTTTTCACTTCGCTCGTGCTTTTTTATGCATCCATCATAAGTCACAACAGTGGTGCTCCCACTGAGATGCACCACTGAGTGACATCTCAGTGGGAGCACCATAAGTTACAGCAGAGCTGAGAGACTAACGATATCACCATCTCTTCAAGCTGTTGTCGACATTTGGCTCCGTGATCAACGTTTCCGTCAGGAACCATCTGTGCATCAAGACAGAAGTTGATCAAGCTTCTATCGACATGCACACACACACACTTGGACACACACCGCGAGGAATGAAACATGTCAACAACTCGCTCCCTCGCTGAAACTTCTCTCAGCTTGCTCAACTTGACTCCTGCACTGACACTGCGCCTCCTCTTCCTTACTTACTGCTTATTCAATCCAGGTGATCAGGGCATGTCAGCCTAGTCCGGCATGCCCTCCCCACCAATATCCCCTACCCCACGTCGGCCCCAATCCGACTACGCAGCCCTCCTCTCCTCCTTCGAAGGCAGCTCCAGCTCAGAAGATAGCGCTAGGGGGTCTCCAGGATGGACGAGTGCGCGAGAATCGCTCGATGAGGGGGAGGGATTGGCGGAAGAAGCACGTTTGGCTCAGGAGTTCCTCACTGCTCCTCCGTCTCCGCGGCAGCAGACGCTTCAACGGACGCCGGTAATTCGCACAATCTCGCCATCGCCGCAACGAGAAGATGTCGGCTCGCCATGGATGTCAGCCAGGTCGAGCGACGAGAGACTGAGTCCATCGCTTCCGTCGGGTTTCAGGGCTCAGCTATTTGGCGAGTCGTCGACGAGTCTCTTGCGAGAGAGCGGTTTGATCCGGAGCCCGGGACCTCGAGGCGATGTTCCGAGACCACGAGAAAGCCCATCTCGTAAATCTTGCATGCTCCATTCCTCCTACCGATCAATGCTGATGGTACACGGGATTGCAATAGCTCCACCACAACAGCCTGTTACCAACACGCCTTCAAGCAATCCTTTCTCTCAGCGATCCGCTCTCCCAACTCCACCTTCCGACCCGACCTCGGTCCGAGCGCAGACCACCGGTACCATCGATGCAGCATACGATGGCGTCTTTTCCCAGCTTGACGCGCTGGCCGGCCAAGGCGCGACTCAATATTCCACTCCACCGTCCACCAGCTCAAACCCTTCCAAGCCATCAGCTCGTAGCGCTGCTCTGCCTTCCCAGGTAACTCGTACTCCTGAATCCCATCCGGAGCTCGCCCCACCCGTGACTCCCTTTGTTCGGCCTGTTCCAGGTCTCGGTACACGCACTCCCGCTGAAGCCGAAATCTCTCGCTTATCGTCGGTGAGCGAGCGGACTGAGCCGGATCCGACATCGTCCAGTGCTCGAAGTAGTCCGACGGGCGACCGTGGTCTCTCGAGACAGGTTGAGACAGTCGTCGAATCTACAACAAGGACTACCACCACTACCCAGTACACCAAAATTCCCATCCAAGATACGGAGACACCTACATTCCCACCCGTTATCGGCCGCCTCGCACTCCCCGCAAGTCCAGTACGAGGCCCTCGACCGCCGGCACCCTTACCTCAGAGTTCACCGACGAAGGCAAGCGAGCTAATAAGGTTATTCGAGGCACGAGCCGGCGGGCCTTCCCAACCATCACCACCACAACCCCAGCTTCGACCTACTGTCCCAGACATATCAAACGATACGACGGCAGGAGGCAGAGGTCAGCCGCATTTCGAGCTCCCACCACCGCCATCCTCATTCCGTCAACCCTTCTCTTCCCTCACTCCAATCGTATCTACTTCTCCGCCCCCGAAGTCTCCGTCTCCCCTGTCCCAAGTCCGGACGATGATCGCTTCTTGGCGGGCACGTGCTGCATCGCCCTCTCAACGAGTACAGGGCTCTCCAGGACGTGCTAGAGACACACCAAGGCTTTTCGGGAGGGATCGAGGCTGGAACGTCAGTATTCGTCGGAGGCGGCGAGATGAGGGAGTTAAAGAAACCGGGTTAGCGGAGCAGGGCGTCGAACCAACTGCACCGACGACGCAGTATCAGGCAATCAAGCAAGAGAGGGAAGTTGTGGAAGGAGAGGGTCAAACGCCGCAACGCACCAGGACGCCATCCGTCCGGTCATTACCGCCATCTGCTCCACGTGCTCCTAGCCCAAGAGCTCTTACTGGCGAGGTCCGTTCCATCTCTTACGACCTAGTGTAAGCTGAAAATAGGGAAAGCCCTTGCGTACCGGCTCACTATACTACCTCAATGTCCATGATGAGAACGCAGCTCCGAACTTCCAGTGGGTCCAAGTGGATGCTCGACTCTATCTCGAGGGTCTTCAGCTCGTGTGGCGTACGGCAGAAGGGTCTCAGGCTTTGGTCACACTTGATCTCGAGAACTGCGAAGAGGTCGCATCGACGTACAGCCCGAATAATCCGATGGCTGGCGATGACATTGGTGCTGGGGCTGCTAGGAGGCAGGGGGAGTTGGCCGAGAACTTGTACCCTTTTAAGCTCGTGAGTCTCGTATGAAGTCGCCGAAGGAGACACTCGCTCAAGGCAAGTCAGGTGTATGATGATGGGACCGAGCGACTTGGGTGTGACAGCGCGAGAGACAGAGGTAAACCACAAGGCTATCTTGCGGCCAAGAAGCTGGCTGATGTGTCTCGAAGTACGTTGGGTAAACGCTATCTGGACTGTCTTGGAGCGTACTCGTGCGACTCCAGCAATGGACCGCACATCCTCACTCCGAGTCAATCGCCCAACGTCACTCATCTCCAATTCTGAAGCCGATGGATCAGCTTCGACGTACTACGTTCCTCGTCCGCCCGGTACTGCTCCAGGTTCGGAAGGGCACCTCTCTCCGTCCCCCTTTGCTGGACCGTCACGGCAAACTTTCACAACGGACGACGCGGTGATCCAGACTACCGGCGGATTTACCGCATCACTCGCTCAGCGCGGCAGTCGTCGTCTCGCTGTCGGTGGGCTCGAACGAGGGAGAAGCCTTCGGCGCGTGGCAAGCGAAGGGGACCTTTCTGAATCCGCGGGAGTGCAAGAAGAGCCTCTCTTGACCCCAGGTAGATTCGATATCCCTCTTACAGCAGAGTCCGCGCGTCTTCGAGCCTCGTCCCGCGACTTCACCTTTGCGCGCGGTATATCGCCTCCACCGTTAACCTCCCCGCCACCACGGTACAGGTCGCCGGTCGCTGCCTCCATACAGACTGCGGTCGTCTCTACGGCGATCGATACCTACGATTTACCTCAGCTTGCAATTTCCGAGGCATCTTCAAGCGGTATAAGCGGTACGATCCAAACTGCACTTGAAAGTCAGACACGATCCTCCATCTGCACCTTCGCGCAAGAGTCTTTAGGCTCGGCCGCTCGTGATCCTGCATTGCCCGCCGCTACTCGGCAGCTTGGGTCGCCTTTCAGGGAAGATGAGGAGCGATTCATATCCGATCTAGCGTCTAGCGACCACTCGGTATCGTCTTATGCCTCTGCACCTCCGCCAGTCCCATCACGAGACTCGAGATCTGGAAGTGCTTCAGTCGGTCCTAGCAGACAAGCTAGTCCGATCCAATATCAGCTGCATGATGCGGCTGTCTCAGGGTACTTCGACTCAGCCGTCCCCGACGAGCGTTTCGATAGAGCTTCTGCCGTAACCCATGCGGGAAATCGAATGTCTGGTGCTTACCGCTCAGCACTCTCGACGTTTGGTCCCGACTCTTCGGACTACAGCTCCGCTCCGCCTCCACATATCTCCCGCTCAACATCACCCGGGATGCCCTCGCTCCGATCCGACCTGCAAGATCGGGAGGAAACAGCGACGGGCGTCAGCGAGCCTGAGTCTGACATCGAACTCATCGCAGATCTCGAGAGGTTCTCTTCTATGGGCAGTGACGCATCTCGACCTCTGCGACGCAGAGCTGAAGTGTATGCCAAGTCGAGGTATGATACTGCCGAAACACATTCCTCCTCGGATCAGCAGTCGCAGAGCTCCGTAGACACGCTGTATGTCACCGCGAGGAGCACAGCCTACGCTACGGCTCCGTCCTGGCACACCCAGATGTCGTATACTGAGGCAGCTGATGGAGGTCGAGAGTGCATCAATGTTCTATGAATATGGCTTGCTACTAATTGCAGCTTCAGGTCATACTACACGGCACAAACGTCCCAGACCCCACTCCCCGCACTGTCCGCGAGACCAAGATTGAGCGTATCCACCGCCCAGCCTGTTGCGAGCTCGGCCCGGATCAAGAGGGTTCCAGTACCGTCACTACCATCGCCTTCGTTCCCTTCGTCGCTGGATGGATCTTCGTGGCCTGCCTCCTCGAGAAAGCCCAGTCTTCTGCCAACCGGTATACAGAGCACGGACATCAACCGTCTGCTAGTGAGCGGCTTAGCCTAACATAGCAAGATTACACTAATGCGTTACGCCCAGAATTACCTGCAAGGTCAAAATCAGGCCCGCCAAGGGCAGACGACACGGGTGGCGAACCAACTCGACCGCATCGAGCGGAAGGTCGGGCGGATCGCCGATGGAAAGGGCGAACTTCCTCCACCCGTTCCACCGAAAGGCGAATCGCCACCCTCTTCCCCCTCATCAGTCTCGTCCGCGTCGACTGCGCGTCCTATTACACCTGAAGCAGTCATGGGGGATGCTATTGCCAAGCAATTCGAAGACATGCGACGTCTCATGGCCACTCTCATCGGGCAGAACAACGATATCCTTCATGAGGCGGAGAAGAGAAGATCTCTCGAGGTCGAGCTGTCACCCCGCGGTCCTGGTTTACGCCGAATAGAGGATCTCTTGCGTCGTGCACTTTTGCATCTGGGCGATAGCGAGATCGCTGCGGAGCTCGGCAGAGAATCGATACATGACGACCAGACCGGTAGATATCCCGAGCCTCGAGTTCTGTCTGAGGAGGACTTGGATCGAGAGGGCTCGATGTATCCTGGAAGCGAGGGAATGTACTCGGATGAGTTCAATCCGAAGTCCAAAGCACCGGCAAACAGCTTTACGGACAGCTATGCCCGTCGTCGACGTCGACCCTTTTCGGCTGTCCCGGAATCCCTCCTCGAGGGCGACCTGCCCGAGTCAGAATTTGATGAAGACTTTGCCATGCGAGATCTACCTCCGCAAACGCCTCCTGCCGAATATATCATCCCTCATGCCCAAGTTCCGCCTCATATCGCTAATCGCACACTCCGGACACCTCAGGAAATGCAGGACGAATACCCAGAAGACTACTCTGACTACAGCACGGAGCGATCCGAGGAGGACCCACAAGAACAGCAGAATCCTGTTCCTTACCGACCTGTTGAGCAATCTGACCGAGGGCCATCGGAATACGGCGATGAAGAGGGCGAACGAAGTCCTGTACGACGACTGCCTACTCCGCAGCCAGTCGATCTCCCTACTCCTGTTCGATCGCCCGGTGCCTATCCACCGCAGATGAGTGCGCCTTATCCGAGGGGCGGGATGCCACCGCCTCCACCTGGAGTAAACGAGATGTTGAGGCCGTCGTTACCGAGAATTGCAGGGGTCCGTGATCCGATCTCGACTACATAGTAAGTTGCTCTCATACTCGCTGGTAGATTGCTGAGATCTATCAGCTTCCGGCGAGGGTTTCCGCCTCCCGGACCTATGATGGGTATGTTTCCTGGTCCCATGGGTGTTCCTGGTCCTGTAAGCGAATTTCGCGTGACCTAGAGCTCAACTGAAGTATGCTTAGGGTATGGGACCCTTCATGCCTGGTCTTCGTCCCGGCCTCAATGGCTTCGGCGGACCTCTTGGACCCGTATGTCCAACAGTCTCAGCTAGTGAAACATCTTGACGGCTACCATAGAATGTCGGACCCGGCCTTCGTCGACCAGGCTTCAATCCGCCCGGCGTCTTCGGAGCCACTGGTGATTATGGCCGTCCCCCTGCTCGTCAAGGCCCAGGGCTTCTTTCCCGGCTTGCTGCCGATGTCGGGTTGGGTAACACCACCAGCGAGTCGACAAGTCCGACCACTGTCGGCGAAGTGCTGGTAACGCCGAGAGGCGACTTGGTGAGGACAATCTAGAACTTACTGCTTCAATCAGTTGATCCGCATGAAGGATGATGGCTTCAGACGCGCCGTTGACAACACCCAGAACCTTGCCGCCGCTCAAGGTGAACAGCAGAATGAGATCGGTCGTTTCCTTCACGGTATGAGCGATCAAATCGAAGGCGCTCGGCACGCGACGCAAACCGAGCTTGCTGGAATTCTAGACGACATCGGACGTCTTCGCGAGCAGCTCAAACCGAAGCATGTCCTTGGTCACGTCCTTCCTGATGGTCGCGTCGTGCTCGCGAATGGTGACGTAGTCGACGGTGTCCGCGGAGCGCCTGCGCCTGGGATGGTCGCTTTGTCTCCTCCTCTGCCTCAAGCGAGCCACGTGAAAGGTACGATCTTGCCTGATGGCACGGTGATGGCCGGTGGTGAGGTCGTGGATGGTGTTCGTGGTGCGATGTCTACCGTACCATTTGAGGAGATACCACCAGAAACGTTGAAGGAGCTGCAGCAAGATCGTCAATTGGGTACCCTAGCGGATAAAGGTGGGTCGATGGCTTGAGTACCAGAGCGTCTAAAGCTGACGGGTATCGCGCAGTCTCTGAGCTCATGCAGCGAACCAAGCCTCGCTCAGCCGATGGTCTTCAAGCACTTGATGACGAGGCGGTGTCTCAGGCCGTTGCCCCGGGTACCGGTGCGGCCATCCCATCTCCGAATGCGACCAGAATTAATCCTCGAACCGGTAAACCTCTGATGATGCCCAAACCACTCTCCTTATCGCCGCACCCCATGTCACCTATTGTCCCTGAATATCCCGATGCTGCAGGGGGTGGACTGATCTCAGAAACGCATGAGGAGGTAATTACCTTTCAAGATACTATTCCGAACTGACGAAGCGGCCAGATTATTCAGCATCCCGCTAATGGTGGACCTCCGGTACACACCCAGACGACAACTCGCAAGTATAATCAGGCGACAGCCCCGTCAGGAGCCGCTGGTCCTGCTTTGTCCGCCCCGGATCTCGGTTCCGACGCACCTATCCCAGCCATGATTGCTCAAGATCCAGGTCGTCATACATCGGACCACCAAAGCACGGTTACCCGACCCCTACCGGTCGTCCCTGGTGGGCAGGTCATGCAAGAGGATGTAACAGCCGTTCCAGCAGCTGCACCAGCTGACTTCGGGGATGCTGGCGTCTCGAATGTCCAGACGCCTGGTCCCGCCCAAGCCAGTGATCCTGGGACCGGCCGAGCAGCTAAGGGGAAGAAACCGGCAAAAGAATTTCGGGATACCAACCATCCCAGACCCGAACGGCAACAGCCTGATACATCGTTACAAGACCCGGCAGATGCACCTGCGCCAGCTCCGAGTGGCACTCTTGCTGGTCCCGGCATCAATGACGTGGATCGTAGAGCTGTGCCGCCCCGGCCTCCAGCTGCTGGGAAAGGAGCTACTGCTTCACCAGCCACTCCGAAGAGTGGCAAAGCTGTACGATTCGATCCTCAAGAACCGATAACGGACACCAATCGACCTGCTCAGCGAGTCCCGCAGTGAGTCCTGATCACAAATGCAGCTTGCGCGCCCTGACGAGAGGCTAGAACCACAGACGAGTCAGATCCATCTAGAGCTCCCGCCGAACCCAATGGCGGCCGTTCTCGCCTGACGAAAGCCGAAAAGCAAGAGCAAGATCGGGGAATGAGGGCTGACGATCAACCCTCTGATCCTGCTGCTGGAGGTGAGCCGAGTTCGGGTGGACCGCAAGAACAGCAAGACCAGACTACCACTCCCGCCGGAGCTGCTTCTGATTTCGCCCAAGAGAAGCTGCCGGGCTTGTTGACTAGGCTTCTACCCTCGAAGTCGAAGGACAACCTTCAAGGGACTACACCTGGAGGTATCCCCCGTCCCGCATCAGCGACTAAAACCTCAAGGGCAGACCGAAAGGACAGTCGCCCACCTGCTGGCGATGCTGAAATCGTCCCTCCTACTGGCAAAAACGCGAGGTTCACCGAGACCGCTCAAGCGATCGAGCCAACCGGTGAAGCGACCGAGGAAGCGATCCCAGCGACAGGTGGCGAGCTGGAAGTGCCTGGTTTACCGGATGTTGAACGCCGTGCTGGTGCTCAGGGCAATCTCAAAAAGGGTCGTCCAGCCGTTATCGAGGGCGATATGGGCACGCCTTCTGGCGGAAGCGTACCTGCGGAAGTACCGGCTAGCGCTAGACGCCCGGGAGGCAAGCAACAAGACATCCCGGGCGGTGGGAGACCGGTCGACCAGGCTACTACTGCGCCTTCTGCCGATGAGCAGGCAAGGGCCCAACAAGATAATGAAGCGTACGTGCCGCAAGACGCTGCCCCCGATGCGGCCTCGAAGACAGGTAAAGTCTCGGCAGGCAAACCTGGTGGCCCCACTCAAGAATCGAAAGGAGGGAGAAAGCAGCCTCCGGCGCCTGAGCCTATCTTTCTGCCTACTCCTGGCGGCGAGGAGAATCTGGCAGATGAAGACGTTTGGAAGGACAAGGGCAAAAATACCGGAGCGCCGGGGAAGTCGAAGAAGAAAGGTCCTCCGGCACCCGGAACGGTATTGACGCCTGAAGAGCAAGCTTTGGAGGATACTATATCGCTTGCTCGTAAGTAGTTGCGATGGTACTCGAGAGTGGTCGTTGTTGACCTTTTGTCGCAGAGAGGCAGAAGGCTGCGGCCCAACAAGCAGGTAAGCTGTTTTAACATGTAAAAGCGAGGTTCCGCTGACGCTAAATGTCAGCATCCGAAACGGCCGATCGCGACAGGCAGGACAAGGAAAGGGCCGATAAGCTCAAGTTGGATGATGACCGGCACCGTCAGAACGCCGACACCTTAGCGAATCTCCAGAAGGCTCTCGTACGTGCGATTCATGCTTGAAAACGATGTCTGACTTTTATTTTCAGAACTCGCTGGCGAACGATCAAAAGTTCTCGCGGACAAGTATGGACGAAAGAGTCAGGAACCAAGATAAGCGCCGGGGTGACAAAACGACGCGGGACAAGAAGGTCCAAGACGCTCTGGACAAGCTTGTAGCCGAGAGAGACGAGGCGAAGAAGAAGCTGGCTTCGGAAGAGAAGAAACCTGGTACTCAAGCAATCCTCGATGCTTTCAAGTAAGTTAAGGAAGATTCTAGTTTGCTCGCGGCTGATATGTCGCTACAGGAGCCAGGGCGATGGCCAAGCAGGCTTCTTGCGCAAGCTCGCCACCGAGATCATGGAGCAGAATTCAAATCAGCACAAGCTCTCTCAAGCCGAGGCGAAGAATGCTGCCCGCGAGCAGGTCGGGTTTAACCTGGCCGGCTACCTGGACGACTTCTCGAAGGCGCTTTCAGTCAGTATCATTTTGCTTATGCGTTCGGATTGAGCTGAGATGTGGGTTTTAAGGGAGAAGTGCGGGCCCTGCTGAATGAGGTGGGAGATCTGAGGGAGTGGAGACGAGCGCTGTACCTGTGCGTACGATTCGGGAATTCTCATTTCGCTGATGGTCTGCTTAGGGAGCTTGCCGATCTACTCCTCATGAAAGGGCGGCAATCGCAAGGGTTAGTTATTTAGTGGCTTTTATACTTTAGCTGATCGCATTCATCCTGTTTGCCTTCACCACACCCGCTCCTGCCCTTACCGCTCCGATCCCCTATGTCTTGCTTGTTACCAACGCAGCGATCTGATGGGAATTATCCCTTACCCTACTGCGCCTGGCAAAGCTGCAGGCAAGCAGGAGCCAAAGAAGGTGAGCGTTATACTATCTTCAAGCTCATCTTGCTGATGAAGCTCAAAGGATGGAGGCGTCGGCGGTGGAGGTGGGGGTGGTGGCGGAGGGGGTGGCAAAGCGCCTGGAGGTGTTCCCGCTTGGTCGACATTCATCCCTCCTCTAGGTATCACGATGGGTGGTCCCGCTCGTCCGCTCCCGACTCCCGGAGTGGGGGCTCCAGGGATGAACCTGATGGGTGGAGTTGTTCCGCCGCCGCCCGCTGCTCCCGCGGTGAGTGCTTCTAGGCAGCTAAAGCTAGTCTGATCCAAGAGCACAGATGAGGCCGCTGCCTCAGGTCTGATCCGTAATACTCAATACCCTTTGACCAATCTGTCCTTCATGAGTATCCAGGGCTTTGGGCCCTATAGATACCGATTCCTATGCGTATAATTTCCCGCCTCTGTCAAATACCCGATCACGATTACGCTTATGACCGGTCACGCCATGCATACGTCCATCTTGCCTCTTCGTCGTCAAGCTCGCGACCCGCATTCTGACGAGCTGCTCTGATACCGTCACCACCATTGCCGGATATCACCCTCATTGTGACTAAACAACAACCTCAAGGTCCGCAGAGGCTGGCAGCGCTCGCAGACAGCTGCGCCGAATGCAAGGAAGACAAGCGGGGTGACTCGGAAGCTAACGACTGGCGGACAAATGAGCACCCCTCGACCTGTCTTGCTAGTGCTCACCTGTGATCATTTGAGCCCTAAGCCAGCCAATCTGGCTCGTCCAATCCTCCATACATCCCCCAATCCCCTCTCACACTCCCTCTTCCACTCCTCACTGTCCTGGTGCTTGATCACCCCCTTCACCTCCTCAGACTCGACAGCCGGCTCGTTCGTCGGAAACTCCTCGAGGAGGGGCTGTGGTGATACTGGGAGTCCGAGAACACCCTCCATCTCGGGCACGATAGCGGCTCGCGATCGACCGTTCACGAAGGTCACGTAACGTAATCCCGGGTAGACCGTACAGTACAGCTCGTTGAGGTGGGCCAACCTGCTCCATCAGCCCAGTTTTCTTCCCTAGTGGAAAGGCTGGACCCACCGATCCAGCACGACCTCTGGTGTCGCCCCACCCTGTTCTTCCCCACTCATCTCACTCAATCCTTTTATCTCCCCAATCAACGGATGTCCACTAAGAAAGTCCGCCTTCTGGTCCCATGTCCATCCCCCGGTCACGTCCGCACAAATGTCTATAGGCTGATTGTACGAGTCTGGCGGGGAGTCTAGAGCTGTGAGACGGAGGAGGACGGAGGGGACAAGTAGGGAGCGCAGGGGCGGGGAGGGCTCGAATAGGAGGGAGAGGAGGGAGGTCAGGGAGGAGGCGGAGGTGAGGTCTTCGAGGGCGAGTATAGGTTGGGAGGAGGTTCGGGAGGCCCTCATCGTAAGCGAGATCGGTTCTCCAGATTTGAATCAATGTCGTCTTGAACTTTTAGGCCTGTCTGTAAGGGAAAACCACGGATTCCAGCTGCAACTCCGTCCTAAAGCTGGGGCACCGATTACGTTCGACGATCGATTTTCCAGCGAGCTTCATTTGTACTCGTCTTCCGGAGATGCCCCGCCGCCAACCGGCCTCTGCGAAGCAACGCAAAGCCCAACTACAAGGTCGCCGCGCCCTCAAACGGGGCGACATCGATCTCCTCTCGGTCAAACCCAAACCCTCACGACGAGGACCCAATACCCCTTTTACCGCCGAATCATCAAGTCGCCGTCTCCAATCCAGATTCATTTCCGTCTCACCCGACTACCTCGATCTCACACGCGATCTCGCTCACAATACCCGACTCCCTCGCCCGATCCCAGCTAGTTCCGCCGAGTTCCCGATTGACATATTGGTTGGGCAGGATGCGGTCAGGAAGTTGAGCTGTCCTGGACGACCGAAGTTTAGGGTTGGAGCGACTAAGAAGGAGGTGGAGGGGAATGAGGAGGGGTGGTTTAGGAAGTGGCTGGAAGGGATGGAGGAAGTCATGCGGAATTGGGTCGAGGGGGAGGACTCCAAAGAAGACGATGTCGAAGGACCCGAGGGAGGACAAGAGGAAGGGAGTTCGAGGTGGCCGAGGAGTACGTCTTGGTTCGAGACGAACTTAGAGGTCTGGCGGCAGCTGTACGCTCTTATCACCACCTGATTTGGCTTGATACTGATTGGAATCGCTGGGTAGATGGCGAGTGACCGAAAGCTCTTCTATAATCCTCCTCCTCCTCGACTCCCGCTGTCCCCCACTACACGCCCCACCCTCCCTTCGCAGCTACATTCAATCCCTAAATCCTCGTAAGGAGGTCATCCTCGTCCTGACCAAAGCAGATCTTGTGCATCCAGAAGCATTGAGCAAGTGGAAGGAGTGGATTGTAGGTTGGTGGGGTGGGGAGGGTGTGCAGGTGGTCAGTGTTATGTCGTATGACTTGGAGCTGCTTCGTGAGGGTGAGTCCGGCGTCACTGATCCTTATGATGATTAAGTACTAAGGAAGTGACAGGAAAGGCGAAGCATAAGCCTGCGATCCCGGACGGAGCAATGGACGAGCTCATCGAGGCATTACGGATGGCCCACTATCGACTACTCATTCCTCCACCGAGGATCAGAGATGATCCGGAGCGGATGAAGAGCTGGCGACCAGCGGTCAGGCGGCAGATAGATTGGTCCGTCCTTGCTCGGCACAAACTCCAAATTCAATCGCTATCGAGCTCGACCGATCCTAAACCAGACTTTGCGGAAGCTGCGGTACGAAATGGCAGTGACGAGCGGCGAGATCCTGAGCTTGAACCCCTGACCATCGGGCTCGTCGGTCAACCGAATGTCGGCAAGTCCTCCCTCCTCAATGCATTACTCGGGGAACAGCGCGTCCGAGCGAGTCGAACCCCCGGCAAGGCGAGGCATGTCTAGATAGTCCAGCTTGAGCTGATGAATTTGGTACAGACCAAGCACTTCCAGACCATGTTCTGGGGCTGGAAGAAGGATGTCAAGGTTGTGGACTGTCCGGGATTGGTTTGCCCTAGCTTGGTCGGGCTTGAGATACAGGTGAGAAGACAACTCATCATCCTATCTCTAGCGCTAATGCTGTATTAACAGGCTCTAGCTGGCAGTGAGCAAGCTCCAGTGACAAATACTCGTCCATGCTAATGTCAAGCAAGTCCTTCCGATATCCCAGATCCCCTCTCTCCCCGCGTGCATCCACTACGCCGCGACCGTCCTCCCCCTCGAGACAATCTTCCGAGTTCCACCTCCGACATCAGCGGATACGGACTCCTCCGCGGACAAGCGGACGTGGCGGGATCCTCTGCGAGCTGAAGCTGCACAAGCAGAGAAGGCGAGGAATGCCGGCTGGACTGCTGGGGGGATCATGGAGGCTCGAGCCCTCGATCGAGGTTACTGTAGGTCATCTACCCGTTAGTGAGCATGCGTAAAGCTGAACGAGGGGTCAGTGACAGCGAAAGGGGGGAGGCCGGATGGCAATCGCGCAGCGAATGCCAGTGAGTCTGACCTTACTTCAGGCCTCATTCTTCAGTTGATAGGGTGCCTGTCACAGTGATGCGTGCGCTTACGGATGGGAGAGTGAGGTGGGGGTTCTGGCCGCCTGGTTCGGCTGATCGGGAAGGCGTAGGAATCTGGCTTGAGGGGACGGGGATAGAGGATGCGGACGAGGATGAGGAAGAGGATGAGAAGGATCAGGGGTCGGAGGGGCGAGACGGTAGAGATGACAGCGACAAGGACGCGACGAGCGAAGAAGAGGAGGTCGAGGAAGACGAGGCGGAGAAAGGAAAGGCAGTTGAGGGGAAGGAGGAGAAAGCGGTCGTGAAGCCGAGCGTTGGCGGATTCTTTGCGGCTCTGGAGATGGATTCAGGCGAAGAAGACGTCAGCGAGGAGGAGGCGGACGAGGAGCATGAAGGGCAGCATGAGGAGCAATGATACCCCGCACATTCATACCTTGATGCATAAGATCACGTCGATGCCCGCGATAAGCATGTCATGATCTCGCCGGGAGGAATTCTGCATCTTTTTGTATGCCTACACGATGACCCCGAAAAATCCAGAGACACCAAAATTTAGCCTATTGTAGACGGCTCGGATTGGCCGGATCGTCACGTGCCAAGAAAGGGCTGGCTCACCTTTTTTCCCACCAACAAAGGGTCGAAGTTGATTTTCTTCGTCAGAATTTGCGGGGTTCTTGGAGTTTCTCTTCACCTGTTGTCACGACATTCCCTCGTTTCCTGAAAAAAGGTGTCTGCCAGGATACCCATCGAAAAAACCGAGGTATCCTACCCTAGTCGACCGCAGTCGCCCATACTTGGTGCATCACTTTCCTTTGATCGGGTGAAACACATTCACGCCAAGCGTCATACCATGTGTGAGTTCCCCTTTCTCTAGCGATTCCCCGACCTCTTAGCATGTGTATTCGTTCCCACACTGTATAGCATCTTGGAGAATACCCGGCGCTAATCAATCCTACCGCTTGAATCTGCCCTGTCACGCTGCACGGGCCTGCCTTTACCCTAGGCGTGACCTTTCACTCAACGTCATTCTCATCATATCAATTTTCAACCCCGCTCTCTTCTTTTCCCCAAATTTCGTTCCCATCCACCCACTTTTTCTAGCGTCAACATGGCCATACCCGCTGACGCCACCACTTCCTCCCTAACCACCTCTGCTACCCCCACTTCACCCACATCAGCTTCCGCCTCCGCGACCACCACTTCCGCAGCTGCGACCACCGCTCCCGCCTCCTCCTCTACAACACCGACAACCTCCACCACCACCTCAGCCGATGCTACTACCTCTTCACCGGCATCTTCCACCCCTCCTTCTTCCTCTGCTGGTGCAACCACTTCTCAACCCCCTTCCTCCGCGTCGGGCTCCTCTTCGTCCACCACATCATCCCCAGCTTCATCCTCCACCACAGCCAGTCCCAGCGACTCTGCGTCAGGCGTCTCAACCACTTCAGCAGTCAGCGGTAGTTCAACGACGGCCGCTTCAGCTTCGACAACAAGCGCAACGCAATCGCAAATCGTTTCAACCAGCTATGTGTGAGTCAAAAGGAGGCCGAGTCTCACCAGTCTAACAATGTCCCATAGCGTGGTGACCACAACCAACGCGGATGGCGCCGTTGTTACTACCAATTCCGCTGCTAGTACCGTTACGTCCGCAGCCAGCAAGAAATCCGGAGGTACCAGTGCGTTCTCTACTCGTTGTCCTACCTGTATAGCTCATGCTCTCCGTAGATACTGGCGCGATCGTCGGTGGTGTCGTAGGCGGCGTTGGCGGTCTCCTTATCATTGCGGCTCTCCTCTTCTTCCTCCTACGCAAGCGTCGCAGGTCTCACCGAGACGACTTTGACGATATGATGGTGCGTAGCTGAGTGTTCTGTCCGACTAGTTGCTGATAAATCCTAGTTCGACCCCACTCGCGCTCAGAATCATGCCCAAGTCGACCTCGCTGATAACGGTGCCCCGACCGTCGAGCCATACTACGGGAACGGTCTTGCTTCCACTGCTGTCCACTCGCCCGAGATGGCTCAGTACCCCCGACCTGCCGCCACCACCTCTGACGGTGGGCACGGTGCACAAGACCTAGCCCGCGGTACATCTTCAGCTACGTCCGCTGGCTTCGCTGGACGGGGAGCCGGAGCATATCCGCAAGGCATGCCTTCGTCTGCCGAGCCGATGCCTGCTGGAGCTGCTCTTGGTGTGGCTGGCGGTGGCGCGATGGGTGCGAAGCAGAGGGAAGCATATCAAGAGCAGCAGAGGTTTAGGGTGGCGAATCAGGGGGTAGCTGGATCGAGTGGCGCTGGAGGCGAGCCGATGAGTCCGACGGACACGGACAGTACGATGCCATTCATGTATACGGGTGGAGGTAGGGCGGATGAGGAGGAGGCGCCGCCTATGAACCTAGGGGCTGATATTCCCCCAACGTGAGTCCTGCCATTTTCACGAGGAGAGGGTCTGATGTCACCCAGATACGACTCGATCCGCAAATGAGCCCGGGAGGCCATCTGTTTATGTTCTCCTTGTGGACATTCGTGAATTTGATCTGAACATCTGTACAAAACACCTCAATGGGTCTCAGTCCCGACTCGCTCATTCATGTCGTACATTCCTTGTGGTAGTATAATGCTGTAGTGGCCCAAGACATAGATGTCCTCCGCTGCTTCTTTTCATCCACGATGATGCTCGAGAAGCATGGTTGCGTCGCCGGAGGATAGTCTTCTGTGGAACGGACGGGGTCTGAGCTTCCGAAGGAACGCCGCAGCCGCCACAACATCCTCATGATCCCTGGCTCACGCGCCTCGAACGCTCATATCCCAATCTCAGTCCGGGTACACTCATCAAGCCCATTCCTCGAACCCCTCGCTATGCCAATTTCCGTTCTGACTCAAGCACCACACACGACCTCCCCACTTGCTCGGGATATCCCGATGCATGCGCGAGAGTCCGCGCCTCGATCGAGTGGTGGTCACCCTCTCACTTCCTCATCCTCGATCACGTATGTCAATGGCAGCTCGGGCATCCGGGGTTCGTCGGAACCAGTGGCGGGAGCGGGAGGGGGGCGGAGCAGCGAGGTGATGAGTGGAGCGGAATCGAGTGTGGGTGCGGGTGGGGAGAAGCCGAAGAAGGGGAAGAAGAAGGGATGGAAGGGGTGGGCGTTGGTGGTGGAGGATGAGGAGGGGAATGTCATTGAGGTTAGGGATCGGGGGGAGTCACCTTCTGGTCATCGGGAGCTTTCGCCTGAGTTCAGCAGAGGTGAGTGAGAATAGCTGTCTGCGTAGCGGCTGGAGGGATTGGAAAGAATCAGCTGATGGAGGATTTAGAAGGCTCCGCTGCAGCTGTCAGCGAACATACCGGTGTCAAGCGGCTGCACAAATCTCTTAGTCCTCGGAACATGCAGCGTGAGTCATGTCTCACCTTCACCTTGACTCTATTTCCAGGATTTGATTGCGAGATTGCATGATAGGCGAGCTGAGACACTCCTTTTTCATACCCGGCCCGATCACACCCTGCCCATTCATTCCGATTTATCCTCACTAACGGGGCTTGCTCCCTCTTTCCGACTTCTCAAATTATTATCAACTACGCTTCGACCCCTTCCATCCACTATCTCGCCATCCATGGATTTGTATCATGTCCACTCCATCGACACGCGCGATCCGTGCCGCTCGTCGATCCGAATTTCATCTACCTCCTCCAATGCTTTCGCCACCGCCTCCGCATCACCAGCCGCGACGAAGGACTCGATTTATGATGCTCCGGTGGGTAGGAAAGCAGAAGAACCCAAAGCGACAGCTCAGCCCGTGCCCAAACGTCGACGACATAATTCTCCATCATCAGGCTCACCTCAGCCAAGCCGGGACCCCGGACCTTCGGTTGCTCCTCGTCCCGCAATCACCAAACCCGCCAAACCTCGCCCTTCGGTACCGACTGCTGCTCCGATTCGAACTACGACGGCTGCAGTGCGAGAGGAAGCGAAGCGGAGTCGGCCTGCGACCCCAACCAGACTAGACGGGCCGACCCTCACTCAAGCTCCAAGGGTGGGGATGGGCGAGGTGTACCCTCCTCCACCTGAAAGTGATATTCGGAAAGAAGCTCAGTATATTATTGATGCTGCTGCGCGACATCGTGAGCGGGAACGGCAGCGTTCACGTGAATTGCCTTTCCACGATGAGAAGGTCAATGGCAGAGCGCGGAACACACCCCCTCCGACGGGCGATCCTGCTTATCCATACCCTCCATACCCAATGAATGGCCATTCGAATGGCCAGCGACTGCTCACAACGAACGGCGGTCGCGCCTCCCTCCACTACGCGACCGCCGGTCCGTCCTCCTATACCGTCCAACCCGGCTCTCGACCCTCGACTGCGACCGAGAGCCACACCAAGCCGCCATCCTACCCACAACCTGTCGATGACTCCTTCGAAGAGGAGTATGCGGCCGTCCAATCATCATACGACAAGCTCGCCGAAGCCAATATTGCCTCAATGGAAGAATCTATACCACACAGTCGTCCAATAATGGCCCAAGATGAGCCAAGGCAGCCTCATTTTCATGAGGAACAGCGACCAACGATCGTACTTGCGCCAAATGGAGGTGGGAAGGCCAAAATCAGGGATAAGGTGGAGAGAGCTCACCAGGAGGGGTATGAGGGGTTGACGCCGGAGCATGTGGTGGATGCTTTTGGGTTTGTGGAGAATGTCCGGGTAAGTGCTCACCGAATCCATCGATCACGGCTGATGAGATTGCTCCCTTACTTTCTTCCTGCCGCTCGCATCGACTTCGTCGTGATGACAACTATTGTCTCGATAATTTCCCTCGTCAGGACAACCTCCGGAACATCATCCTCCATTACTTCCCGCAACCCTGCGCGAGACGAGACGCCTTTCTCGAGCGTGTTGGACGAGGCTTGGCGGATCTCGGTTGGCAATTGACCGATACTAGCGACGCCGCGATTCTTTAGGCGTCTTGTCGGGTCCTTGCGGGCAGCGAGTGGTCAGGAAAGAGATCGGAAAGCGAGACCCAGCAGCGAGTGCATTGGCGGGGAGCGTGTATATCGGCATTTTCTTTTTACATCTGGCTCTCGACATATTCAACTCATACTGCATCGAAGCCTCATATGCATCGATCATCCAATCACCCTTGACATGGGACTCAACAGCTCGGCAGCCGAGAACTCTACTTCCCGATCACAAAGCCGATCCGCCTGGTTATAGAAGAAATGTCATACATGCGGATGCGGGACACGATAAATAAACAAGCCTCTCAAACTTTGTCAATCCGATCAAGAAGAGGGAATCGTGATCTCAGCAAACTCGACGTGGTCGTTCAAGCGTCACCGTGGTTCGAATCCGCAGTCCTTGGCTTTCGGTCGACTTGGCTTTCCCAGGCAGCGTTTCGAGCATCTCCCGCATCTTCGGAATCCTGGCGCCGACGCGACAAATGTCACACTCCGCTTTCTTCTTCTCGATCTTGAGCAGCTCCATTGGCTTCTCGTCGCACTCCAGATCATACTTGATGTGACTAATCGACCTTTCAGGAGTCAAGCTGGGGATGACCGTCTCCTTGGTCAAATTCTTCGGAACCTGGGATTTGGCGTCGTTGATCAGCACCTCATTTATGAGAATGAGCAATGTGATGTGTTTGCACACCGGCCGAGTGATGTCTACCTCAATGCTGCGATGTCGCTTGTTCAGTCAAGGCGTCACCCATTCCATGAGTTTCTTGTGGCCAAGTGATCCTCGATCTCACTTTCCAAGCTCAAGATCTTGCTTGGCGGATCAGCATATTCCTGTAAAACACCTGTGCGACGGGTCGTGCTGGGGGTTATGACTATGAACCTGCCTACGTTAGGCTTGAACACTTGTAGCAGTTGATTCGATGAAGTGGTCATTCTAAAAATGTGTTTGATTTCTGGTTCAAGAGTGTGAGATCTCTAGGCGGCAAGTCGTAGGGAGTTGGTTGGATAGTTTAGCCGAACTGTAGCTTATATATACCACGTCACTGTCGGGACGAGAAGGCCGGCGGATGCCTTGTCCGCCATGCGCCACAATGGAGATTGAAACGTCTAACCTCCTTTGGAATGTTCAGCCGTCAAACTTGAATGACACGAATCATTCAATGATCCGGGCCCTCGCTTTTCGCGAGACTGCCGGAACTAGGCTCGTCTTCGCGAGAATCAGAAAACCTGGAGCGGGACGATGTTCACGCTATTGTGCTACCGGCGGCTTATAATGACGACTCATCAAAAGAAATCCTAATAGGGTTTAGCTACATCGAATATCGCGAGAGTCGGATAGCATGGGATATCATGGGACCCGGCAGCTTCCGTTCCCATGGATGTGGCAATGGCACTCCGTGGGCATGCAGCACTGTTCCGGATGTATCGCAACAAGAGATTTCCCCGTACCAGTGATCCTGCCTTAGGCTTCCCACGTATTTGATAGTGAGTCAGGAATCCGACACGATGACATACAAGCCACATGCGCATACCGTAAACGAAAAGGTTACAAGGGCCATTCTCTTCGTCTCTGTGATCTCGGGAAGGGGCACGGCGGTGTGACTGGACGAGACCTCCAGTTTCAGACGGCGCTTCCATCTCCTCTCCAGTCGCAGCTTTCCGTCATTACTTTTCGAATTTGCTTGTCGAGCGTCGTTTCTGTATCTGTCATCCTGTCGCTGATGTGTCTCATGGTGCTATTCACCTTAGACTCCTCGATCTTGAGCAGTTCCATCTGCTGCCTGTCACAGTAGAGGTCGTGCCAGAGGTCAGCAATCGACCTTGCAGGCTTGTGGTTGGGAGGATTGCTCCCCTTGCCCAGATCTCTTGGAACCTCTGAGAGCTCAGACCGTCTTCAGAAGGAGTGAGGCAGTCCAATGTCGATGAATGGGTAGCTTAGGGCAGCGCAAGGAAAACGACTTGATTGCCGTACCAAGCCAAAGTGCGGTTCTGCGCAGACTCCGGCAAACACAGTCGGAAGAAGCTCAGAATACATGCAGAATCGACGAGGATATCAACAACCACTTGAAAGAAGCCACATTCGATCAAGGTCACATTCGCCAAAGCTAAGGGACAGTTGGCTGAACTGATTCAGCGGCGTCGTTGGAACCATCCTTCCTATATGAGGTTTCACCCTCGGCTCTCTGCCTTTCCAGCAGGATCCCGAGCTTGGCGTGGCTGTATACCATTCTTGTACTGATCTCGTGTTTCTGTTCTTGGTGGCGCTTCTGATGATCCTGGAAGCGCTTCAGGTCACGGCTTTGCTCCGAAAGGATGAGATCGTCCTCGAAGGACAACAAAATCTCGGCGCTCTGATCACATGCAAAATCTTCATCAAGACTGACGATCTCTTCCTGAAGACTGCTGCAGGAAGGCTCGAGATCCCTCTCGGCTGCATTGATTGTGGCTCATTAGGTGGCTTCAGCACCTTGGGTAGTCGATTCTCCACCATTGATGCTCCCGGAATATCGGGCCTGCAGATCGTGACTCTCATGATCATAGCTCTGGATCGCCCGTGTGATTGCGCTCTGCTGCTCCTTGAGAGCTTTGGTCTGTTGTCGGAGAGCTCACTACAATTTCCGAGCCCATCGTCGATTTTGATCAGGTGCCACCTGAGCTTACTGGCACGCCTGTCCAAATCATCAATCTGCCCTGAGCTGTAGACGCTTCTCGAAGATGGCATCCGCAATCCTGGATAGAGACTTGTCTGGCAGGCACTGCTCACCGTCACGCATGTGAGAATCTCACAGAGGTCGTCATGAGGAGATGTTGTGCGATCGCTTGTATCCGTGGTTGGGGACATGCAAGTATGGCTTGCAGCGATGGCAAAGGGTAACTATTTGGTAGAAGCTGAATGACAATGGAGCCTGTCATCGTCTTACTTATATCTCTGGTCATATCCATGGGCTGTGTTGGAAGTGGTCGATCCTTTGTACAGCTCGCGGGCCTTCACTGGAGATGATATCTGCGTCTGATTCTTTCAAGTAAGCCTCTAAAATCATGTGGCGGAGCCAATCGGTGAAGCGAATGACAATTTGTAGCTGGAAGAAAAGATTTAATTTCTCGTAAATAAGGTCAAGTCGAGGAACTGGCGAGTGAGTGGAGGCCTTGCGTGTGGTCAACCTGTATCAACCTTCGCATTCGTGAATCTTGAAACGACCCGTAGAGGCGAACAACTCAGATGCCACACGGGTTGCATTTTTCGGACAAAATGCTGAAAACCCTTCACGGGAATTAGCAGCCTCCTCTCGTCGTCAATTGGGCTCTGGATGAATTCCATTCAGTTCGGGCATCCTCATTAAGCCGATCTTCAAAAGAGCGACATATACCCTTCTTCCCTCCCATCTCCGTCACGTCTCGGCGAAGGGGCGAGGTCTTACCTCGAGATTGCCACGGATCATGTCGGGATACCGATACGACCACGAAGAGTCCTCCATCCGCTCTGGACTTTCCGGCGCCTACCGACCTTCGGCCAATCCTCGCCTCCATGCAGTGGCCAAACCCTACTCCAGGCCATCCTCATACTCTGGCCCTTCGTCTCAGCCCATCCTGAACGGTAATGGAGGACTAGGGGGATCACCGACAAAAGCTATAACAAAGAGTACACGACCTCCTCCCACTTCCAACAGCTCAGGCAGCCTCACAAGGTCCGGATCCGACTCATCCCTCTTCTCGGGACTCAAGAGCATCTTCTCGCGACCGTTACAATGGCTCGCCCCCCCTTCGAGAGCAATCGTGACGCCAGGAGGGACGAAGCGGGACTCGTACTCGTCGTTTGGGCAGGATGTGGAGGATCCGGAATCACCGAATGACCGACATGAGGGGAAGCGAATACGGCGTACATCACCACGGCTGGGCGGCGACTATGCTCCGACTGCTTTTGAGGTGGAAGGTCGAGCCGTATCAGGTTACATGCTCCCCGCACTCCCGCCGCACCTCAGCCTCGCACCTCGTGCACAAGGCATCGACAAACCACTGCCAAACCGCACAAACTTCTCTCGACCACTCAATATGCCCACATCGAAGTCTATGCCCTATCTGGACCCTCCAACAAACTTGCTCGGCTCGTCTAGACGCAGAGGAATGGGTTCGATGTCCAGGTCCCGTCGGATGGATATGACTGGTTTTGGAGATGAGGACGATGATATGGGTGGGGTGAAAACGATGAGCAAGGGGAAAGGGAAGGAGATGGAGACGCATGATGACAAAAATAGGGACATGGAGGATGGGTGGAGTCCACGGAAGAACAGAAGCGCATTCGTTAAGCAATCGACGACATCGAACAGGGCCACGCCTTCGCGGAACTTCGAGCCTCGAGATGTGAGCTGTTGCTGTGGTTGGACGGGCGTCAATATTGATGCCATCATCCTAGTACACCCTCCCTTCACTCTCGCCCTTCAAGATCCCGCCATCCCCATCCTCTGCACGACATCCAACCCCTAATCCAGCCCTAGGTCGGTCGAATACAACTCTCAACCTCCAACGAGCCGCCAGCGTCGCATCAGACGTCAGTATGGCACGTGAGTCAGTTAGACGGCCCCGTCAGTCCAGCTCGATAGGTTTCGGATCGTTCAATGGTGACAGGGACAAAGGGGATGAACGGATGAGCGTAGATGGTGATCGCGAGAGGGAGGGTAGCGTGTTGGTGAGTGTGAGTGAGCGGCTTCAAGACCGCGCTGATGATCCATAGGACTGGTTCATGCGGGACCGATGGAGCTCTCGGGAACCCGGCTCCCCTGCATCCAGAGCTGCGTCCATGAGGCTGGGCTCCGCCGGACCTTCGTCCGGAATGCCGCCCATCAGGAAGGGTCAGCTGGTCTGGGATGCGGAGAAGGGGTTTGTCCGGGAAAGCGAGCTCAAAGCTGGTGTGTTCCGAGTGTTGTGTGCCCAGCCATGTGATTGACGACATCTCAGCCGAGGCATTCAAGCCTGTCCATCAGAACGACGCGGAACGTATCCTTTTCGCCCTCGAATCCATCCGAAAAACGCCCTTGACCGACGCCCGCAAATCCTCCTCATTCAACAATAATCCACTGCCTCCAGAACTCATTGGATCGTCTTCTCGACAGCTGAGGAAGGCGATCAGCGTGCCGCTTGCCACCGCTCAGGCAGGAGAGAACGCGAAGAATCAGCGAAACCGAGAGAGACTAGGGGAGAATCATGTTTCAGTGATGATCAGTCCATATGGAAGACGGAGAGAAATGGATCAGGCTACAAATGATGCAAGGCGGAATAAGCAACGGCAGGACGGCGGTTCAGGTCAGTCTCTTCGTACGACAGTAGAACATGGGCTCACGAAGTTCAGACTATCGACCTACCCGAAGTCCATCACAACATGAATCCCGGCATAGCCGTCACTCCAGTCAAGCTTCCGATCAGGACATGCGCTCTGACCGGGAAGCCACCCCTTCCCCTGCTCCGACGCCACGGAGATCATCCAGACTGAAACGGCACGATGCGGCGGATGAGGAGGTCACTCCCAAGGCCAAGAAGACTCGAGGAAAGGGCTCTGCATCGGTGAAGAAGGCAGCTGTCGAAACGACAACACCCAAGGATATGCCGCGGCGGACTAGGCGAGGTACAATGGAACAAGCCACATCTCCGGACCCACCACCCTCGGCTCCTCCCGGACCCACCATCACCGAAACAGCCCCATCGCCCGGAGAGCAGACATCCCGATCGTCGACTTACCAGCCGAGAGCAGAGGGCGACCTGCCGAGGGGATCATCCAGCTTACGTGCCAAGACCGAGATGACCAAGAGGGCACACACTGGTGCCGCGAGCTATAACAGCTCACGAGCCGGTTCACCAAGCACGACTGGACGGTACTCTGCGCGGGAGGAAGACCTCCCTCCGATGGAAGACCTCGAGCACGCCAAGATACCCCTGCCGTCGTTCTCCGCAATCAGCTTTGGCCATCTTGACACCACTCCGACCCCTGCGCTCGACTCAGAGGCAACTTCGAACAGCTCAGGGACGAGTCTGCTTGATCGGATTGGTCCATCACCTTCGCAATCCAATCAGCAGGCGGTATCACTGGCTGTTCCTTCATCGTCGCGGCTTTCCGGTGGTCCCCTCACCCATAGGAACGGTGGTTCATCCACTCGACCGCGTGCCTCGTCTCCACTCGCCTCGGGTTCCATAGTACCAGAATCCGAATTGCCTCCCATCTCGGACAAACCTCCGACTGCGGCTCAGACTGCACCCCAGCCTCCCTTGGACGGCTTCTTCCGTCTCACGCCATCGGCCCATGCGAATACTCCTGCTACTGAGCCCGGATCAACACTGTTTGCCGGTTTCGGTGACTCCGCGACCGTCGGACCGAAGAAGACACTTGGCTCCGGAATGGGCAAGCCATCCGCATCCCCTGCTCCGGAGCAGAAGAACACCACGTCCTCCGATGTACCTGACTTCTTTGGGACAAAATCGAACCCGACATCTGGGACGTCCACACCGGTCCCACCACCCTCGCCGTTCAATTTTGGCTTCGGACCCAAACCTGTTGAAGGTGCTTCATCCTTCTCATTTGGTAGTAAGCCACCTAAAGCAACGCCCGCTGTTGTACAAACGAATGGTCTCACCAGCGACTCTGGCGGAGCTTTGCAGCCGAATGAGAAGTCGTCTCCAGCCCCGGTTTCGTTCTTGACTACGACCAAACCTGCAGAGCCTGTGGCACCCGCTACACCGTTATTTTCCTTCGGAACAGCCAAGCCAACTGAAGTGCCGAAACCTGCTTTCTCGTTTGGCTCACAGTCTTCGACTCCTGCTACTGACAAGCCAGTTGAAGCGCCGGAACCATCATTTTCTTTCGGCACCTCGTCGTCGGCTACGCCCGCTGCATCAAAGCCTTCCAGAGAGTCGGCGAAACCAACTGATGGCTTCGGAGGATCCGCCTCAACACCGCCGGTGTCCAAACCCGCGGAGGATGCGCCGAAGCCAACCTTCTCGTTTGCTGCTCCGACCGCGAGCACTTCGCCGACTCCAGCTGCGGAGCCCGCCGCCACTTTTGGTGGATTCAACTTCAGCAAGCCCGCAGAGCCCGCAAAGGACATTACCGCTAGAGCGAATGGTACGACACCTAGTTTCGGCTTCGGTCAGGCCAATGGTACCTCAGGTTTCGGCAGCGGAAAGCAAGTCAATGGCACTGGGGAGGCTGCGAAGTCGAACCCATTCGCTGGTGGAGGATCCTCGTCAGCTGCTCCTGACCTTGCAAACTCCGCTTTTGGGTTTGGCTCCTCCCAAACTCCTCGAGCGAACGGCACCTCTGCACCTGCATCTAGCTTTGACGCTCCAGCTACTTCGACACCCTCCACGAGTTTCGGCTTCGGGTCATCATCACCCGCTGTTGCAAGTAACCCCTTCGCGAGCTCCAGTAATTTTCAACAAGGGGCTCCCGCTATTCAAGCTCCGCCATTCAGCTTCAACGCGAATAATACCCCAGCTGCACCGGCAACCTCCAATCTATTCGCTTCGTCGCAGTCTCAACAACCCGTAACGTCTGGCGGCTTTGGCTTCAACTTCAAGGCAAACACAAATCAATCCCCATCCACTCCACAAGCGGCCCCATCCTTCGGCTTCGGCCAGTCAAATCCTGTACCATCGACTCCCTCTGCAACTTCATCCGGATTTGGATTCGGTACGCCAGCGGCCACCACCGCTCAGCCATCATTCTCCTTTGGCACTACCACTCCACAAGCCACCCCCCCTTCGTTCGGCTTCGGCGCCCCCGCTGCCGCCCCACGCTTCGGCAGTCCTGTCCCTGGCGGTGCACCAGCGGATGGAGGTTTCAGTCTCGGTATGGGCCCCGATGCGCAGGCGCCAGGTAGCCCTAGTGGGAGGAAGATCAAGCCGCTGAGAAGAGGCGCGATTAAGCGATAGCGGAAGGATTATGCGAATGGCATGGGAGAGGGACTAGTATCTAATGATGACGCGATCAAACTTGATGACCCGCGAGACAGGGGTGAGCATGTCTGCATTTTATTGATAGCACAAGTAGTAAGTCAAGAGGTTTGCCTTTCATCCCAGCTTTTGGGGTTGCGGAGTTCGCCGCCTCTCGAAGGGGACGAGTCCTCTTGGTCGAGCGAGAATTTGTCGATGTGGTGTCGCCATTTGATCATAAGCGGATTCCACTCTTCATCTGTGGAGATGCTACCGACATCAAACGAATCCACGAGATGAACGGCGCCGGCTTCGCTGACCCGTACGCTGTCCGAGTGAGCAACGGGATCCTAGTCACTTGGTTAGACTCGTTCCGTCCATTCCCGAATCCCTCAAGTCCCTTGCTTCATTCCCTACAATCTCCGCCCCCCCCTCCCCTGGCGGCTCGACGTTATTGAGAAATGATTGATGTTCCGACTAGTGACTCAGCGGCCAAGCAGATCCTGCTCCACCTCGACCTAGCGCGAGAAGGGACGTCCAAGTTCATCCTCAAAGATAGTGGGTCGCGTCGACGGCTTTCACAAAATAGGTCTTCACCCTCATGCATCGCCTACTCTCAAGTCAGACGATACGTGGTGTGTGGGGTGGGAGTAGTGCTGATGGTGATGGTGATAGTTGACGATACACATGTTTTGGTGAAGACTGGGTATCTGGAGGAAATCAAGGACCTGCTCCAAGAGGAGGTGCGCTTGATCACACTTTCATTTCCTTCCGGGGTACAGCTGCATGGGACCTATGTTGATGGAAAGATAGTTGGAGAAGAACACTTATGTACCGGATCCGAATATGTAGGATGATGGACGTCATGCTTCGACATACCTAGCTCTACGGTCGATTTCGACCGCCAAAGAGCCATACTCTGCGCCAGCATGCGTCCCTCCCCGGCCAGTCGACCCTGTATCCAATCCTCCCTCCTAGAGAGAGAAGAGTTCCCCAATCCGCAGAGCCAGCCATCCTTCGGGTTACTTGAATCTCTGATGGCTCGCCAAGTCTCCACCTCACTGCGTTTAAAGAAGCTGAACCGCTGACGTCATCGCAGCTATAGAGCAGTCACCATTCCAACCACCTCCGCAGTAGAAGCGGGAGGGCCGATATGATCGGAATCGACGAAAGTATTACGCATGCGAGTGATCTCATCCCGAACTTCCTGATAAGCTCGGACGCACTGATCATCTCCCATGCCTTCTATGCAGTACGAAATCAAGCTCGACTGTTCGCGCAAGGCTTACGTGATTGAGGGGTACGGCCGGACCCTGCGATCCACACGGTCGACAAAACAACCGGCATCTCGACGTCAATTGTACCCCCTGGGCCGACTGTCAAGCGACAGCCCGTCAACCAGGTCATCATCATAATGGACTTGCCATTCGGAAGCCTTACCGGAAACAGAACTCTCCGGGTCCAAGATCAGCAATCCCGCCGGTACATCCGGAGCTGGTAGAAGCGACTGTCCCGATGAGACCGCCGGACGTATCAGGTCGTTCGACGCTTCGGTGAGGAGGAGCATGTAAAATGCCTTCGAGGAACGCCAGCGCAATGGGAGGCTTCGTGTGCTGGAGAGGGAGCGGGTGAAAGAGTTCGAGTATCATCGCGCGGAGTTCTGGAAGCTGCTCTCTACGTTACCAGCCTCTACTGATCAAGCGCACGGTAAGCATCACCCAGCTGCCTCAGACAAGGATGACCTTCCGCTCTCGAGAACGCGAGACTCCGTCCTGCAGAGAGAAATTGCTGGGATGAGACTCGAGATCATACCTCTCAGAATAATCTTGGCAAACAGACGTCCTCGGACCGGGAGAGGTACAAAGACGGTTGGTATGAGAAAGAAGACCTCAAGACGCAGATACAGATCCTCATGTCGAAGAACGAGGACCCCAAGCAAACGCTGATCAATAGCCACATTGAATGATGTCCCGGTGCCCGCTTTTATTGTGTACACGAAGGTTTATGGTCGTTGGTAGGTGAAGAGTACGATTGTATATGCATTGCCCTAAGGTCGACGAGACTACATCATGGTCATGCTCCGAATCTGTCGTTAAGCGCCATGGTTTGCGCAGGCTTCCGCAGGCTTCTAGGCTTGTAATGATGTCTGGATGCGGCAGTAAGGAGGTCAAGCCGCTGATGACGGAGTATTCCTCTCATCCTGACCACCAAGATTGAGTCCCTCGCCGTTTGCGAGTCATCAGGGCTCTCGCAGCACATCATTCACCTCGGGTCTCTCGCATGGTTACGATTCAAAAAGGGACCATCGTGCATCTTGAGCTCTCTTCGGGACTGCCCTTAGCGTATCAGCAGACAGCTCTCTGTACTTCGCGATGCGCTGTGGAGATTTTGAAACGTAGTCCCTGGATTGTTGGCTGACGGGTGGTGCAAAAGTCTTTCTTTCTTCCGTGGCACGGACTTCGTATTTCCGCATGACGCCGTCATGTCCAACATCGTCGCATTGTTCAGTCGATGACTTAGTTTTGACCTTGAAGCTTTCGATTCATCCATGAGGCCGATCCGCGTGCATTCGCCATCAGGCTCGATGACAGCTTGCTCTCCTTTCGTGCGCGATATCCTTTCCAAGTCGATTCACACGCTTCGGAAACTTGTAACATACTGTCAATCCTTATCCGAAGGTCCACTCCCACGAAGGGTCTTAACCAAACGTGTGATCCCTTCACCTGAAGTTCCCTCAAGCAATGATACACGCTTCACCGGAATGCGGCGGGTTCTATGT
>JAABUP010003219.1_pt1 | contig 29208 bp, 22 predicted proteins | sample 5559201 | NCBI WGS metagenome assembly JAABUP01 (sample SAMN10711887, study PRJNA513373) | rock metagenome | isolation source: Antarctica rocks | place: Antarctica | reverse complement strand
TCGCTATTCTCCTACCTCTATTCTCCGTATTTACTCTAGATCTAATAGCTCTCTATTAACCTTCTTATATACGTCTCGTATTACTACTTCTTCGCTACGGTATTTCTTAATATACTAATTAAAATATGCCTTTCTTAAGTCGCTAGTATCACCATCGGCCCGTATAGGGCTATTTAGTAGAGGGTCTTAATAAGGCCCCCTACCCGATAGGTTCGATTATAACGTCGCTGTTCCTAGTCTCGATAGGAGCTTATACGGCCTAGATGATTAGCTAGGAGCCATCGGATATTGCGGTCCTTAGTACGACGTCGATATATACTAATTTATATAGTAGGGAGAATATCTATAAAACTGTTATTAATACGCCGGATTCTCGTACGTATAGTTTATAAATGCTGCGTTCTGATAGGGTGAAGCCTACTATTACTATTGCTGCTATAGAGGTTATTACTATTACTACTATAGAGGCTATTACTGCTATTACTATAGAGGCTATTACGGAGTAGGTGGAGTAGGTGTATTAGGCATCTTATTATATATGTGGATTAGTAGCTATAGGGCTACCTAGGATTTTACTAACTCCTCCTTAATATAGGTCTTCTTCTTCGCTATAGTAGCCTTCTAAGCCTTCTTCTTTAATATATACTTTACCGTTAGCGAAGGCGAATTAGCCCTTTCGTCGGCCTTTTTATCGAGTATATCCTTAGTCCACCGGCTAATAATTATCGAGTTAAGTAGGAAATATTTACTAGCGACGAGGTTATCCTTATTACTATTAAGAATATCCTTATCCTCCTTCTTACCCGGTTACTAGTAATAGTACTAGTTATTTAAATATCCACCCTTAGAGCATAGCCATTTCTTTATAATATTATTACCGAAGTCTCCGTTATTTTTTCTCCTTATCTCGTTAGCCTTCGCTTTAGCCTCTTACTTCTTCGTCGTACTACCTTTCTTAGCTAGTTTATCGGTCTTCGTCTACTTCTTCTTCTTCTTCTTCTTCTTCTTCTTCTTCTTCTCGGCCTTTAGATTAGGGGAGGAGGAGGATAAGGAGGATAAAGGGGAGATATCTAAGTCGCTAATAAGGTTATTATCTATACTATTATTATATTTCGTCTTTTTCGGAGGTAGAGAATCGGAAGAAGAATTAGAAGACTCCTTAGCCTTCGAGTCGTATTTATAGACGATATGCACCTAAACCTACTTCCTCTTCTCCTTAATAAACTTCTTCGCTATAGCGGTAACGTTTTCCTAGTTAGTAGAGTCGATATATTAACCGACTATAGCCTTCGTATTCCCACCTACCGAGATAGTCGCTAGAGTACTCTATTAAATAATAGTATACCCCTTCTTCGAAGCCTTCTCTTTAACCTTCTTAATTACTAGAGAGTTAAAGGTCTTAAAATCGAATATATAGCCCGCTTTTATATTAGGAAATATCTCCTTCTCCTTCTATAAGATACTCGTAGTAACGACGTATATATTAACTATAGTAGGCGTCCTCTTCTAAGGCCCTATAGCCTTCTCCGGGGGTAGAGAAGTAGCTATCTTAGTAGCTAGTATATTATCGCCGGTAAGGAGTACGTCGCTAGTTCTCGGACTAGACTTAGGCCTCGGACTAGACTTAGGCCTAGTCTTCGGATTTAACCTCCTCCTCTTATTAGCACCTCTATAGGCGTTATTAACGATTACTTTAGCCGCAGCGGCGTGCTTAGGGGTGGGCTTTCGAGGTGGGGCTATAGCTAGTAGGCTGGCGACGGCGACGTCGACGTTACTAGCCTAGGATAAGTTAGTTAACGCATAAAACACTAAGAGAATCGAATCCGCAGCCTTATAATTACCTATTCTGGCGACGAGATAGTATCATAAGGTTATATAGGTTTATATATGTTAATTAGTAGTTATAGCATATAAAGTTTGGTGGGGTTTGTGCGGAAAGACAAAATTTGTCCGGAGTTGCGCCGTTTTTTAATATAGGGGTACTATCCAGACAGGCGTCAGAACAGCAGAAATGGAATTTGGTTAGATTGCCTACACGATTTGATCATTGTTACACCCTTCCTAGCAGTGTTTCGGGGTCTTGTCCAAGGGACTGGTAGTGTAGTACAACTTGGCCTGAGTTAAAATTATGTGGGCATTCCTAGCCACGTATAAATATTGAAAGAAGAGCTTAGTCTTTTAAAGACCAATTCCGTGGGAGACATTGCACCCTATCACAAAGCCTAGCTCAGTAAGGGGAAAGCCACCGCCACGCTAACCTGCCCATCTTGGTTGCGCATTGGTCTAGAGGCGAGCCTGGATACGATAACTACCAGTTGCTATAAGAATTCATGTAACGTGCTGATGAATCTGCATCTGACCATCTTTGTATTCAATATAGCCAGCATAGCCAGTGGCATGTTCCATGCCACAATGGCAGCCTCTATTCTCATATGGCCTGTCTAGAAGCCCGCCACTCTGGGCGCCACGGGGTTGCGAGCTGTTTAGCCTTCCCCAATCCTCCCTGAAGCTGCTTTGGAAGAAGTCCCAGCCTTGTTTCCATACTCGACCGACAAACCGGGGAGAGCTTGGAAAAGCTCATTTGTTGGGCTTTACTTTTTGTCTTCTGGACTTTCGACATTACCCAAAGCTCAGCTTTTGTCGGATTTATCACGAGGCATGATCTCGCCCACATGAAGCTGTCATTTGAGCTTGATGAAGGGTCTAAAGCATCTCCGAAGTTGATTTCATGTCTTTGTCTCGTTCTTAGCGTGCGTATATCCTCTAGCAATACCACTTCTTCCTTGTTCGAGAGCCGCTCCATTCTCTTCGTAAGCAATCTCGAAGTCACTCCCTAGCCCTTGCCAAGTCCTTGTAGATCTGAGGTGTTCAGCGCCAGGCGATGCTTCACCGCCAATCACCGCCAAATCCCCTTTGGTACGCTTGATCAGCGACTTGCTGTAAGACGCATTGCCACTGAAAGGTCGTACAGACGACTGAATTGGTCTCGAGTGAGAGACGTAACGGCCCGTTCGCAGATCAAACTCTGGTGGCGCAGACTCTGGATCGGAGTCACCGTCTTGATCTAGGGCATGAGTAATATCACTTTCAATCCCATTTACCATCGAGACTGCAGCGTTCTCCGTAGTCTGCGATCGTTTCTTAAGTATCCATTGGAAATCGCTACTCCATTCACCTGTCCATACTCTTTCTCTATCCCTCTTGAGCGCTAAGTCCAGCTCGAACGGTGTGAGGACAGGTTTCCAAAAATCTTTACTGTCAATCAGCGAGCTTTCCCAACACCCAATGACGACCCAGGCCCCGATCTCATTGAAGTTGGCGATTTTTGCGGCGTTGATTTTGCCGACTACGAAGGTGTAGGATTTCTTTCCAGCGGCAAGGATCTGCGATTTTATGTGCTCGACAATATGAAGATAGTTCTTGACACTGAGAGTGTTGATGAGGATACCAAAGACGGAAACGGTAGTGACAGAGGTCAATATAGCATATCTCTTATTAAGCGCACGGCTCGTCGAGGCTACGAATGGCTCATGTAGATCCGCTCGAGCAGAGTCCCAAGTGGGACAAATACGCATACTTGCCAAGCGAGAAGCTAGGGTAAGTAATAATGATTCTGGTGGATGTGAAATGTGGAAAAGGTGCCATTCTCGCAGTTTCAACAAATCCTCTATCACTTCTTCTGGAACGGTACGATTAGGTAAAGGTGAAGAGGGATCATGTACGATCTCTGTCATAAACAGGCTGGTGTACCCCCATCTTTCAAGCAATCCATGTATGTCTTTCAGATGATGCTGAAATGTCACATCGGCCATTAATATGATTTTCTGATGCAGATCTAGGTAGAATTCTTTAAAGTCCTTGAGCAATTCGAGCTGCTTGAGCGGCTGAATTGTGAAAACGTGTATGACAGGTATTCGAGACGTCGGAGACAGGCAAGCTCGCCCGTAGTGGACAACTACATCAGCGTTTACATGCTCTGCAGCAATCTCGTCCACACAGCAAGCCCCGTAAGATGTATCAGCAAGTATGTAAAACTTGACCTTGGATGGCTCCTCAGGCGACAATTCCAGATTGTGTATATCAATAGTGACTCGTTCCGGGTCTTCTAAGGGCTTGCCCCTTGAGCTAGAGCGTCGGGGCACTGGGTTTGAAGCATTTCTCAGTACCTCGAATACCCTTGGAGCGTCCGGGAGCAGGTTGTCTGGGAATTGAAGAGCAATCCTGGCGTATCTGGCTTTTCTGATTTCTACAAGTGTTCGCTGGATCTCGTACTTGATGAATAGCTCATCGTCTGATAGAGGAGAGCTGCTACCTTCAGAGGGACCATTTACTTGCTCTTCCAATATACGAGTCGCGGGAGTCGATAGGACCGGAGCCCCAGAGTCGACCATCTTGCATAAACAAAGAGCCAAATTAAAATGATTTGTAATCCTTTTCAATCCTCCTCAGAACTTCTTCTAAAATAATTAATTCACAGGAGCACTTAAGGTACAAGGTGAATTTCCTCAGACAACCTAAAATAGAGATTTTAAGGTTAAGTGGACCCTGACCAGCACCATTCGAGCTAGCTTCAACGGGCGAGAAAAACGGCATATGGAAGGCTGCACGTCACATCGTGAGTCGGACAAATATGCTCGACAGCGCTATTAAGCAATCCTAACGACTACTTGCCTGGGGCTTCAGTTCAGCTGCATATATGTGAAAGCTCCAGCTTCATTCTTCACATTCTTCATCCGAATGGAGTCGTACTCATGGCAGATGAACAGCTTTCCTGTACGCGAGGACCAGCCTCACGATCTAGATGCTCTTCGACAGGCGCGAGGTCCCCTTCATCTCACATTCCTCAAACGTACCTCTCTACCTTTGAGAGCATCATTTCGTCATACCCTCCCATATTCGAGTCTCTCCTGCTTCAGCTACCCACCTCTTCGATCATAACCCTTTACCACACCTCTGAATGCCTGAGGCTGTTCCTTCAAGACTATCCCACTGCTTGGAAAAACCTTTCCTTCCGGTCTCCAAGTCCAGGCAGAGTCTCCACCAGGCAGAACTCTCCCGCGAGTGACGCCTCCGGTGAATCTACAGAGTCATCATCGAAATTATACTCTTTGGACCTTCTCCTGGTGAATGTCGTACTACCTTTTGGGACTCGGCTGAAGTCTCTAGAGCTCGACCATACTGCGATCACGGGTGGAAACTTGACACACTGCGTTCTACACACACGCAGAGATACGCTACAGCATCTCTCCGTTCGGGGTTGCAAGCAAGTCTCGCTGAAATACCATATTGTGCCATTTCTGAACCTATTCAAGCTTCAGAAATCAAGTCCTCAAACAACTCAACGTTCTCATCTTGCTCTGAAGAGCCTCTACACATTTCGTTGCAGACACCATCGACGACGTCCGTACACTCCAAGCTCTCGCCTGCGCAAGGATTCTGACTCAGCTCCCACGCACGATCTAATCCAGCTCTGTCACGAGCTGTGTATTTGGACCGATTCTGCATGGTGTCCGACGCTCGGTGGACGATGCTTACGAAGAAAAGATTACTCCTCCGGAAGAGGTACCCCAGAAGCTAGAGTGGAGGTTTGGGTGGTCTTTGACCGGTTATGGCGATCAAGTAACCGGTTAGGGCCATCGGAACATGCGGATAGCGGCGGACCTTCAGTCTTGGGAGGGGAACTCTGGGAACATGCAGAAATAGGCTATGACGGAGAGCCCCTAGGCTGTGGACGAGAGGGTAAAGGATTGCCGGCGCACCTGCGTCAAAGTCATGAAATATTCGTTGAAAATGTCAGCTGCCACGGTTGTGGGGTCCATATTCAGGAAAGGTGCGAACACTGCAGCATAAGGATGCACTGCATGGGTTGTAGAAAAACTCTATGTCAAGAGTGTGCATTTTCACGGCCGCTGCCTCGAGCTACCAATCACGACCGGGATCCTGACGAGTCTTTTTGGTGGGCTCCTGCCACCGTGAGAAACCCAAATCGAATGCTACAAGAGATCGCTCCAAGTGCGAATCTTACCAATGGCATCATGCCAGATAGCTCTACTCCCCCGCCCATCAAGATGCAATGGTGCTGTCTAAGACCTATGTTCTCTAACGGTGGTAGCATACATTTTCTTGGGTCCGCGGGCAGGAATCATTCTATCAATCAAGTTCGTGCTGTACCCCTTCCCAAGGGCAAAGGCTACGAAGATCCCGAGTTTTTACCTCGTCAAAGCAATAATGGCGTACCGTGTCAAACCGTAGACAGTGAAAGTGTGGACACAGGTCAATTACCAACCAAACTGGGGCAATCGCTGGAATCGCTTCTGCAGGTGCCTAGCGGCAACACCAGTGACCCTTGCTACAGAAACTTGTGTCCGGAATGCTGGGATGTCTCTACTTGGAAGGCCGCTTGTCGAGTCTGCAAAGAGCCATTCTGTTTCGCACATGATTTTCGAGGTCTGAATATGAGAATATGTGGGTATAGAGACCTCTCGACAGAGAAAGCAATAATACGGGAGAGATCCAAATTCAAGGATATTATGGAACTATGGGAAAAGACAACTACAACAGAGGACAACTTACGCGATGGCGTAGACAGCTTGTTCCGGAAATATCTGAGAAACTACGCGTTGATATCCGATGCTCTCATCACTTTGGAAGCCATCATACCCTTAATCAGTAAATCGCCATTTGTAAATGGCGAAGAATTGAGCAAAGAAACAGCTAGTCTGATATCAGAAAAGTACTCCGGCAATCCTCCGGGAGTCTCTGCGTCCATGCTAAAATATATGAACAGCATTGATCAAAATTTTGCTTCTCCTTCCAGCGAGCCGGAGGTTCCATATGAAGGGAACAGAAACGAATGGAAAGGCTGCGGATCATTCATGTGTCCCACACGCCGTGTTCTCGGGGATCGGCGGCCCGAGTGTACTGCGGCAGCACAACAGTGTATGATGTGTAATACACACGTTTGCCCGGAATGCCTAGTCCTCGACCCACCTTGCGACTGTTCGTTCTGCAAGCACCACTATCGGTGTCCTAATTGCTTTAGCATCCAAAATCAATTCTGCAGGAAGACCGAGGAGGACGAGGAGAAGAGACAACAACAAGAAGAGCATGAGCGGCGGAAGGCCGAAGCTATTCGGATGTTGGAAGAAGCCGATCGGTTGGCTTCGCTGGTAGGAGAATTCATGCTTACGGTCGATGATGCAACAATTTCAGCTGAGGCGGAGTCGTCAACTTGATCTTGACAGTAGTGAGAGCATATTAGCGTGGTGTTCAGGTGATAGCATTTAGCGCAAGTGCACAACGAAGAGCGTGATCATTGCATCTGTAATTTTATATGTATCGTAGGGTGTCTGGCGGGTTGCTGAGATGAAGCATTCAGATCATTGAAACATCTCGTAGACCCAAACATATGTCATTTTCACGTGGTGTCTCTGGTGCTGGTCTGGGAAGCCCGTTTTTCTGACAGCCTGCGTCATTGCCCTACCGCCAATTCTCAAAGCTTGAATAGGTTTTGGCTTTTTATCAAGTCTTCAAGCCTTCAAGGAAAAGATCTCGCTACTATTGTGGGGGCTTCTCTTACCCTATCCGAACCGTCGAGTTCGAGCTGTTGGTTCAGCACGATGGCCCCTTTCGAACATAGCTTTTGAAAGGAAACGCAGTGAGACGTCGCTGTAGCAATAATGTTAGATGTTTAATGATACTCAAGGGAGTTCTCTGATCTCGATGCTTCTGTTTAGAGGAAATGTAAAATGGGATGAATATCATTGCATAGGTGTGAAGCATTCAATGCAGCATTTCCAAGCCGGGCGATACTAGCCCGTGATATTCTAGGTTCAATATCCCAACAGTACAAGCGAGTGAGCGAAGTGCAAGACTTGAAGAGGAAGCAACGCTTTGATTGTGTAGGGTTCGCAAGGGGTTGATCGTTTTTCTATGGACGATCCGATCCACCTTTCCATTACAATCTCATCGAAAGAGAAATAAACGCACGGCACGGGAAGTAAGCAGAGACAAATGCTGATGGAGGAGATTGATTATGCACAGTACATGCTGTGTTCCAGTGTTATCAATCCTTGCAATCCACACCTAGAAGTGCTTAATCCCGCTGAGAGAGGTGACTATCCTCTGTATCGGCGTGAAAATCGGCAAGAGATTAAACGAATCGAAAAATTGCAAGCCGAATCACTGGTATCGTAGTGGCTGTGGCTTCAGACACAGAAATAAGCAGCTGTCATGTAAGAATCTACATGGTGGTTGAACGTACCTGAGTGTCACTTGCCAATTGTTGTTCTCCTTGTTGTTGGTAGTATTTGGTATATGGATTCTCCCCTCTTCTGATGGCTGCCTCGTCGACCTCCACACCGGGGTGACCGTTTTCCATCATCATGCGTCGCTGCGTTGAAGCTTCTCGGCCATCATCGGCGAGCTTGGCTTTCATTGTTGATTGGACGGAAAAGGGTCTATCAAAATCAACATCAGCGTCTGAACTAGGGGTTGCAGGAAACTGTATTCGCAGAGTGCACATACCCATTTACTTCGCGATCTAGAGTCATGTACTCTTTCGCGGCATCTTTGCCACCTCTTTCCAGCAGATACACCATGTAATAATGCGACAAATCTTTCATGGTCAAGGGAGGTAGATGGCTCTTTCTTCTTATGTCTTCATGTACTTGCTTAATCCGATTGTATTGGGTTTGCTCGGTTTCGGCACTAGTAGGTTGCTCAAGTTCGAAGAAGAGGTAATTGATCCAGAAAGGCCTGCTGTCGAGGTACCAATGATGATTGTTTTTGAAGACCTGGCGGGCTTCATCAACCGAGCCTTTGACCTTCCATAATAATCGAGCCCACTCGGCCACTAGCGCGGCTTTGGTGTAAATATCACATGCTTGCGAATCGATTTGAGACTTATATACCTCAATCGCGGCATCGAGGCCACCATGACGACGCGATAGATTCGCTAGTGAGACAATCGTTTCAATGTGACCTGGTAGAACTTCTAGGATGGCTCGATGAATGTCTTTAGCTACCTCGACGCGGTCGAGAGTCTCCTCGAAATATGCGTATTGGAGGCGCACAGCTGGTCTTGAAATAGGTGCATATAGCATGCTTGCGCGTTGGTAAATGTTGCGTACCTCCTCTCCCTTTCCAAGTTGTGCGAGCATCCATCTAGCGTACCGAAGCCAAAATTCGTCATAGTATGCGCATGTGACGAGACATCGCTCATAGAGGAATTGCGTACGTATATAGTCCCCTTCTACCTCCTCAAAGTCCAGGTATTTGCGCCAATTGACTAATTGGCCTTCGTCCAACTCTGTAACATGAAAATATGGGCGCTTGATTTCAGATTCGTAGGTCCATCGCTTGGTCGTCTCGGTCTGCGTACGAGCAAAGATTTCGAGGTGGAAATTATCAATTCGAGTCCTCATCTCCCTCTCAATCTCAAGTTCTCCACGCTCTGTCTTGATCTGCTGGGAGCCTGCTTGAATGGTCGCTGGACCTTCGGCCTCAATTTCTGTACGAAATTGGGCAAGCATATCCGGAGGTAGGAGCTCGGACAAGGGCCTGGCTTGGGCTAGATGACGATAGCGTTCGAAATAGCGAGCATACTGGTGCATGGGAATATGTACGACGCGGTCAAGTATGGCAAATATTTTGTCTTGAGCTTCAAGACGTTCCTCAAACTCCAGATATTTGTCCCAGAAAGGATGTGCAAGGAAGTCGAGCCCAACACAGCCGGCACCTCTTTCGAAAAGTCTGCCAGAATACGTGTCAGCAGCTATCATTGTTCTGGGAAGGGAAGTACAGCAAGGGAAGAGGCAGAGGGCAGCAAACATGAAATGTATAGTGCTCGATCATCCTAGAGCACCGCTAGAGTCCATCAAACACCAATATCGAAGCAAGATTTGTGTCTCGACAGGTAGGCAACGTATGAGCGAACGAAATGAAAGCGCCTGACTGTCAATGTGAGAGGAAGCAATATGGGATGTGGTTTTTGACTTTCTCACCCATCTCGAAACCGAGTCCGATGTGTCCTGGTATATCATAGTGCTTGGGCAGAAAGCCAGGCTGCTAAGTCTTGTGGTTATGGGAAGGAAACCTCATCTTGAGCTACTTACTCTCGAATGACATCGGCGTCATGACTGGTTTCGACTTTGAAAGCACAATAATTTGTCCATAGATCAACAGAGTTGGTTATGCTTGCAACGCCCCGCTCATATACCTGCTCTTATTAGCCTCTCGTCTTTAATTCATGGTAAGGCTGTGAAGCTTTACCAACTCTGCAGCCTCAGTTCCCGCGATCGAAAATTCTAGATCCGCGTACTTCTTCCAGTAACCGAAGAGTAGAGGAAACTTTGCAAGGAAACGATCGTAGATATCCCGAGTCGCGGAGATTGACTGAGGACTCGAGTTGCGGTTGAGGCCTCCCTCCAGAGATTCGGCAGCCCGAACGAGTTTCTCCCAATGCTCGAAGCTGTCAGGTTCTTCGTTCTGGGTAGCAAGTCAGTGGGTCGTTGCATAATCTTCTGACAGTGGCTAGTCGCTCTGATGTACGTACGACCTCGGCATTAAGCTTCTTCAGCTCTGCATTTTCCTCGTCGGTACCGCCAAAGCTGTAATCAGCCATCGAGCCAAATGTAAATTGGCCGTTTCCTTGGACTTTGCGAGATTCCGGCTCAGTCAGGGCTGGTATTATGAAAGAATGATATGCCTGTATTTGAAGATACGACCTTGGAGATTAGATATCACGAAGTGTGAAGAAACATGCTATGGCGCAGACTCGGAGACTGATTTGGCGCTAAGGATGATGACTAAGCTAGCTTAATTCAATTCTGTCCAAAAACAGTATCATCACAAACAGACACTGTCTACTATCTCTCTCATCGACCTTTTCTGATTTATTACCGGACCCAGTTCCCCCTTATTAATATGCTGTTACGCATGTCTCATCAGTCAAGCAGAGTCTGGTAGCGAATCATGTAACGCAAGATAATCTACAATTCTGCTTAACCCTTCTTTCCACCGTAGTCTTCAATATATTCACGCAACGTCTGCTCAAGAGGTCCATCCTCGACATAGCCCAGCAGCCTTGCTCTCGAGATGTCTAGCCGCGTGGGCCAGCTTAAGACAATATTTTCCGTCTCCTCGTCCTTCTGGTTCTCAACAAGCTGGACCGCCTGATCACCGCCCACAGCCTTCAAAGCCTCCAGCATCTCGTGAACGGTCACTGTGATACCTGGTATGTTTGCAATTCTTGTTCCTGGAAATTTCTCTTTTGGAATATCACGCGCGATGATGAGGTTCTTTATTACCGTTCTCGGCGAACAAATCCATATTTCGAGATCTCTCGAAACGGGAAGGAAGCTCTTCTGGCCATTCAATGGCTCCCGGAAGAGCCCCGAGGCCCATGACGAAGCAGCACCAGTAGGCTTCCCAGGCCGCACGGTGACCTAGTGAATCTATTAGGAGCCGTCTTCCTTATCCTGATCTCCAAAGGCTTTGGGGCTTACAGTCGGCAGACGACACACTCGGCCATCGAGGAATCCTCTCCGAGAATAGTCGTCTATGAGTGTCTCGCAAATATGCTTCTGAGCTCCATAGGACGTGCCTGGCACTGGCGTATTCAACTCTGTTATCTTCGTTGTCGGTGTTGCAGGTGGACCGTAGACAGCCAATGATGACGGATATATTACTTTCACACCCGGGTTGGTCTGACGGAGGACATCCAAAATCTGTCGAGTCGAGTCAAGATTGACCTTCAGTCCGAGCTCAAAGTTTGCTTCAGAGGCACTAGACATGATGCCGTGTAGGATGTATATCAGGTTGAGATCTGGTGTGAAAAGAGACTTGCAAGTATCCAATGAAGTGAGATCAGCCCCCAAACATCGTGCCTCTGCCTTGGATTGGGTTTTCGACTTTGGAAGACTTGGCTCAAAAACGTCTGTCAGAATGATCTTTGAGACCAACGGATCATCGAGCAAAGCAGAGGCGAGAGCCTGTCCTATGAATCCACCTCCACCAGTAATTATGCATCTGATTTCGGGAGGATTGCCCATGATTTGGTATCGTCGAAAGGTAGGCTACAGCACAGGGTTGTGAATCTCTTCCTTGACAGCAAAGACAACGTCTAATCGTCAACAAAAATTCATGCCTTCGCAGAGAGTAAGTCCACCCTCTCCGAATCATTGCGATCCTCAAAGTCAATTTACCCAACAATCGTCATCGCGGAAATGGGACCGCTGGTTTTATCCGGTGAGGAGTCCGACTGAGATAGCCGTTAGCCGTAGTGAGTGGCGGCCTCGCTTTCCAAAAGACCTTCAAGTGATAATCAATTTTCAAATGGTCAATCCTCTCACCACAAGTGCAGCTCTAATGAAAAGATCTTCACTGAATATTTGTTTCAGTCGGTTTTGTATATATTGTATCGAAGACTAGAATAACCATCAATGTTTCAAGAATGTCGGAACAGACCACTTCTAAGCTTAATTTTGATGATCTTAAAAGGCACGATAGCAACAGTGACTGCTGGATTGCAGTCCATTCGAAAATTTATGATGTGACTGATTTTCTAGACTCACACCCTGGCGGTTCTTCCAGTTTGTGCACAGCCCTCCTTGAAAAAAGATGAATATTTACAATGGTCAGTCATACTCAAATGCGCCGGACAAGATGCCACTACCGCTTACGACGAGGTTCATGCTCCCGGCATACTCGAAGAATCGCTGTCGGCCGACAAATTCAAAGGACTATTAGATCAAGCAGAGGTGGTTACGCTTCCGCCCGAGCAAAAAGAGGACATTAAGACCATCGAAACAACGAGGGGCCAATCAATATCGACAGAAGAGTACACCAAACCAGACCTTTACAAGCTTATTTCTGTTCAAGATTTTGAGAACGTCGCTCAGAAAACTCTAACCAAAAAGGCATGGGCATTTTATTCTTCTGCAGCTACGGATCTGGTGACACATCATGCAAATTCGAGTTTTTATCGAAGAATTATGCTCCGACCTCGAGTCATGCGGAATGTGACTGAAGTGAAGACCCAGCGTTCAATATTAGGCGTTTCAAGTACAGCCCCTTTCTTCGTCAGTCCAGCAGCCATGGCCAGACTTGCCCATCCAGATGGCGAACTTGCATTAGCTAGGGGTTGCGCTAGCGAAGGACTCATCCAATGCGTAAGTGGCTGACGTAGACATATGAAACGAGCAAGGCTGAGCTGAAGCACATTCATTAGGTATCCAACAATGCATCCTATCCCCTAAGCTCCATCACTGCCTCTGGCCCAACCAACCAATCCTTCTTTCTCCAGCTTTATGTCAACGCCGATCGTGCTAAAACAACTCAGCTCCTAAATAGCGCCCGCTCCCTCGGTATACGGGCTGTCTTCGTAACTGTAGATGCCCATGTCCCTGGAAAGCGGGAGGCCGATGAACGCATTGCAGCTGAGAATGTTAGCTCTGCGATCAGCGGTGCGGTAGCCAGCAATGACAAGAAAGGCGGCGGCATGGGAAGGCTGATGGGACAGTATATCGACAGGACGCTTAACTGGGATGACATTCCCTGGATCAAAGAAGCGAGCGGACTGCCAGTGGTTGTCAAAGGCATTCAGTCAGCTGCTGATGCAAAGAAAGCGCTAGAGCATGACGTAGCCGGCATCTTCTTGTCGAACCATGGAGGTAGATCGCTTGATACGGCACAGCCCAGCATCCTGACCCTGCTGGAATTGCATCGCGTCTGTCCTGAGATCTTCGCTACGGGGCTTGAGATCTATGTTGATGGAGGCATAACGAGAGGGACTGATATCCTCAAAGCTTTGAGTCTGGGGGCAACTGCCGTTGGAGTCGGAAGGCCATTCCTGTATAGCCTTACGTATGGGCAGGAGGGTGTAGAACATCTGATTTCTATTTTGAAGGACGAGTTAGAGACGACCTTGAGGCTGGTGGGGATCACAGACGTTGATCGATTGCATCCTGGATTGGTGAATACAAAGGCAGTGGATCATTTGGTTTCCGACAGCGAAGACCATTCGTGGATTCAGTGGAGGCCAAAGGCGATGCTATAAGTAGATGAAGGTGCACGATAGATGGTTCAGGTGAGGACATGTCTGATAGGTATCAAGACTTTATAAAGACTAGTCAATTTCTTCAAACCGTCCTTCATTGATGGCTTGCTCGACAGGGTTCATAACATTCATCACGCCTGTCGCTTTCAGTCGTTCAAAAAGCACAAACAGCCTCTCTGCCTCCCTCTCTTTCTCTTCGTCCGTCATTTCCGGAAGTGAATCCCCCGGTTCCATGTCTCGTCTTTGCCCCGTGATCGGATTAATTTCCTGGCCGTCAATCGTAGTTACCTTCTCGCCGGGGTCTCCAGTGGCATTCTCTGGTACGGGCAAACTGTGTGTCATCAAGTATCCGGCCGCAAAGCCGTAGCCGACATTTCGCACAAAGGTGGCGGCGTCTTCGTTTGAGAGTTCAAATAGAAAGCTTGATATTCCTTCTTTCAGCCTTGGGACCGCCGGAGCCGTCGATAGACGTAACAGGCGAGACGCTAGGCTGTCAGTTTTGCCAAGCGGTTGAGCCCGCTCGTCGTTGGAAGGCAGCAGCTGCGTTTGCATGGCGATCTTGACGCCAGCAGGAGCAAGCTCGTAGACTCGTCTCAGCAGAGTGACAAGAGGTACCAAGCTGTCTAGCTCCTCTTCTCTAGAATACCGGACACCGGAGTCGAGAATGCTAATGAGCCGAAGGTAGTTGACGTTAGGAGATTGTCTAGGGAACAGTGGGGTATGATCTGGTGATCTGTCTGTATTATTGGATATCGGCCCTGGAAGGTCGAGGCTAAGGAGGGAGTTGATTAGTGCTATGGTTGGCTGTTGAAACTCCCGAACTTGAGGTTGCATGTTGGTCAAAATATCTAGTATGGGGGCGATGGTGTGGTCAAAGTCTTGGACATGTTGAGGATAGAATTGGTTTAGATTGAAGAGGAATTTTAGAGATTCGGTCAAAGCCCCGGGTTCGAGAGCAGGTAATTGGGAAGTAGCTGTATGTTCTTGCTTGTATAAGGCGTACCGAGTAGCATGTGCGGTTATGTTCTAGGAATCTTGAGCCAAAAAGGTGCATTGGTGGTGTGAGCACCAAGGAACGTACCTCGTGTATGCAATGAGCGAGCGACTCTCCTTCAAAGAGGTCTTCGAAATCGAATGTTGTATCATATGTCAGAAGGAACAGAATCCGAGAGCATAGCAATTCGTGATCAGGACTGGTCTTTGGTAATGTTCAGATGCCACTCGGACCAAAGCAGTCACGGTGCTTACCCTTGACCCCTTTGTTGCAGCGGTGGCATAACCTTCGTCAACGAAATATTGGCGAGTCCTACCATTTAGGAGAAGCAGGTTCGCAAGACATTTCAATGCAATCAAAACCGACTCGGCTCGCTGTTCCTGCTCGTCAAATGCATATACACAGAGCACCTTAACATCCTAGGATAAGATGAGAGACTGGCTAAACTCAAGGCTTGGTAGATGTTTTATCCCACATCTTGAGCAAACACTGCGGCAGCCTCGGCAGAGATGATTCTCGATTTAAGAGCACTTAGCGTCTCTGACTTGGCTAAGAACAAATCAGATCAGGCGTTTTTTCATTTCTCCCTTCATTCTCTGCTCCTCACCTGTAGGCGTGAGGCTCGGGCTCTGGACGTGACTTTTGAGAACGCATAGAAGTCGGACAACTTCATCGTCGCCTACTTTGAGTCCGCTTAGCAGTCATTCTATATTGGCCCCATCTTAACATGCGATTGCTGACCGTTTTTACTCAATATTTGGGCTCCTCCCATTTCTCCTATCTCTGACAAGGGTTTGGCAAGCATAAGATACGCTTCAACCTCGGCGACCTTGGATTGGCTGCTCTGAATCAGTAAAGTTGCTGACTAATACTGAATACGACTCGCAAATTGAAACCTTAATTCTTTTTGGACGCGTTGTTCGCGTTTGGCGTATCACATCTGACAGGGCAGGCGCCCGTCAAAATGTGATCGGACTTTCCCCATGAATTCGTTTGCTTCAAGACCCCGCAGATTCTGTTCCTCCAGCTGCAACAATGATTCAATGGAATCTGGTATGATTCACTTCAATTATGGGGGCCTTCAATCCAGGACCGGCTACAGGCTCAGTACGGCCTCCTACACCACCAAAAGAGAGCACATCCAAGCTTCCAAATGGCGATGACCCCAATTCCTTCTCCAACTCAGCCAATCGACCCCTCCTTGACACTCCAGACGAGTCTCCTTCCTCGTCCGCAGAGTATTACAAGGCTTCGGCAGAGAGAAGTCAGAAGAAAGTTGGATTCTCGCCCTGGACCGAATTTCGCAAACTCCCAATGACCGGCAACAAAGACTCAGACTCAGAAGGCTCCATCCGACGGCTACCGCCCTCTAAAGATTGCAAGTCTCTGAAGTCTATTCTGAAGGCCTGCAAAGACAATACTACAACCGACTTCGAGAATCAGCTACCAGCTTTCGATCAGACGAATCTCGTGACCATGCTCAACTCTGCTATCCAACATCTGAAAGCCCCTACGAATAAATCTCGAACAGAAGCTTATGTGGCATTACTGGCGTGCTTGAGTGCGTACGATGACGCCCCAGAGACGACAGACATGTCTGAGATAGTGTCGGAATTCACTGGTTATATTCGTCGGGATATCTGTGCAAAGGCCGAGTCGGATGACGGTCTCGATACACAGCTTGCAACCCAAGCTTTAAAGGTATTAACGGTGCTTCTCTGTACACCCAGCATAGCCACCGTACTTCCGGAAGATTTCTGTTCGTTCATCCTTGAACGCTCCCTAACGAGCATTGAGGACGCAAGCTCGCCCAAGATCCTCGTGGCTCACTATATGCACCTGCTGGAGAAGCAAAAATTCACAGTGAAAGTTATGACAACAGAGCGGGTGAATAGACTTCTCACCGGACTTGATCTGGTAACAAACCGAATTAAGGGCAATCGCGTCGTTTGCCATCGTTTAATGATATACCAACGATTAATGACACAAGCCAAATCAGTGATGTCGAGCCGAGTCGGTTCCTGGATCGACCACCTCATTTCAGGCATGTTGAGTTCTATCAAAGATGTCCGGGTTCGGGCCATTGCTTTTGGGTTAGAGGCAGGTCTTCAGCTTGGGACTACCAGCTCGGTTTCACACTCTTGCATTGACGTCTTCAATCGAGCGTCCCCAGAGGGCAAAAGAGTGGTTGACTTTCTTTCCTCGCGCTTGCTTGAAATGGTCGGCTCGAAGGAGGACGGTGTTCATGTTCCACAGATCTGGAGCATTATAATTCTTTTCTTCCGGAGTCGCCGACGTCAACTAGAATGCTGGGAGCACATCAAGGCATGGCTAGTGATCATACAGCGATGTCTCAATTCCAGTGACCCCCAAGTCAAACTCCAAGCCAACATCGCGTGGAGCCGATTGATCTTTGTTATTAATTTAGATACCTCGACCTCCGTTTCCATGGCCAAAATGCTACGACAGCCATTAGTTCCTCAATTGGAGCGGAGAACCAGTGACAAAACATCAAAGCAGGCGAAGGGACTAGCACGTTCAACCTATTGTACACTTTTGTATTATGCCTTTCGTCCGACGGCGACAACTTTACAGATCGGTCAGTATTGGGATCTGTATATTGCTCAAATACTGCCAAAGTCTTTCACCGCGGGCAAATCGGACGTGAACTATGCTTGTGACATCTTTGCGGCGCTGCTTTCATCAAATGGCAAGCCCAGAATGTGGGACGAAAACAGAGCCAATGTAAATGGGCCCGTGAAACCGGACGAGTTGCCATGCATCGATTCAAAATGGGTTCGCTCAAAATCAGTGAAGATAATTCAGATCTTCGAAACACTCTTTGACCTAGCCGATTGGAAAATGAACAAGGATTATGAAGCCCCGCTACTTTTGGCTTGGAGGAGTTTTGTGACTGCCATCGGCACGGCAAGCAGCAAGGAAGTCAAGGTGTCGATGGATACGATGAATGCCGTCTCGCAGATCATTAATCTGCTCAAGAGGCTGTTAGAGAAACGCACCCAACAGCAGGAGTCAGACCGCAGAGACCCAAAGGACCTTTTCTACAAGATCAATCGCCTGACGCAAGAAGCTGTCGCCAAGATTGGAAGCATACCGTTTCTTGAACGACGAATAGTATTGACTTCCCACAATTCTTTTGAAGCAGCAGAGACGCCTTCGAACAGATCCATCAAAGATTCTAGCTCTCTGAACTCTCCAGCAACGCACCTTTTGCATCTCTTGTTCACGCATGCACAAAACGGTTACCGGACCACTGCCTATCCTGACGCCGTCAAAGCTGTCATGCACATATCATTACAGTCCGCGAATACTAGACGGGCACAACTCGGTGCTATACGTAATCTTGCTCGGCTTCTGTCCACGACCAGAGCCTTTGATCGACAAGCGTGTACAATCTTCTGGCGACTCCTCGCAGAAGCTACTTGTTCATCGTTGAAGATTCCTCGACACAGCGACCCTTACAACGCCAGTCCGCAATATCCTGGTCATGAAATAAGGGAGGCCGTAAAGATCCTCGACATCGGTATTCAGCAGCGCTCAGGTGAAATTGTTCCTGCCTGGCTTGAACTCTACGACTGCATTGCTTCTTCGCTGCGGCAGGAAATCGGTAATGACGCTATCAACTTACTTATGATCGATCCACTCGCAGACATAATGAAAGATTGCAGCGGTACTTGCGATGACGCACTCCTCATACTTAGTGCTGCACTGCTCAAAAACGTTCACTGGCCACAATCCCATCAGCTGACGGAAAGAGCTGAAAAGATGCTTTGGGGCGTTACTCATACACCTCACAGAAAGAAATCTGACACTCTCTTCAACGTCTTTTACATGAGTAATGCTTTACTCTGCAGTGCGTACGTGTGTCTGACACAGCTTTCTGCTGAGGTCGTAGTTGCCTTTCTGTCCTCCGTCGTAAATGCGATTGGCTCGTGTCCGCCTGAGCACCAAGAGACCATGCTCAGTCAGATGCAGCCAGGTCTTGCTGCCTGGATAGAAGATCCTGATGGACTACTGAGATCGTCTGCTAATGGCCTCTCTTTGAAAGTGGGTCGTCCGAAATGTTCCGGATCTCGAGCTAACATAGTTGTGCACAGGTTGAAAAGCTGTTCGCAAAAGTGATTACCATTATCGAGGGATTATCTGATCACAGCACCAGGCTTCTTTTCAAGATACACCAGATTCTTCTATCAAGTTTAAGAAGTCGTCACGAATCAATCTTGAATAAGTCCATTGGGATGTGGAATCGCACGTTTGGATGTGTAGAGGCTTTGGAGTATCCTGAAGACATGCGCAAGGCATTGCTTAGACTACGCTTTATGACGGACATTCAAACCCCTACCTTTCCAGAGGCTGAGAAAGACGAGGTCAGTTTTACTGTATTTCTCATACAGGGAGTTCGCACGCTGACGTCGCATAGGCGGCGTCTTCACCGATCCGCTTCGTTTGTACACAGGATAGCGAAACAGAGCTACATCGTCTCCCGTCAGTAGACTTACCTATTAAAGCTGCAAAGGAAATTCAGCTATGCCAGGACAAGAGAGAACCGACAGCTCTTGCGCTCAGCCTAAGCCCGAGGCTTGCTACGAATTCACCTCTTGTAGGAAGGCGAGAAGGTAAAACTACGCCAAGGGCACGGCTGCGCCATGACGATTCCCAGATTCAGTTTGCTGCTGTCGAATCGTCACCGCTCGCTCCCGAGCCGGTCGATTCTCAACACCTAACTGATCGTCAGAAGGAAGTTAAAGAGCGCCAGACCCTCGAAGCAGCTATGTTCCCCGAGATACAATCTAGCCCGAAAAGCGCCCCACGACGTGCTGAGTATAGCCTACCAAAGCTGGTCTTCAAATCAGATGAAGTTTCTGCTGCCAAAGCTGCGGATGATGAACAGACTACCCCAGTATATCCTCCAGACGCTCTCATGAATGTCTTTCTAGGTTCTTCGCCAACACCCGCCTCCAACAAGAAAGGGATAAGCCAGGCGCCATTTGACGACGGCCCACCGTCATCGCCCCCGATGCTTCCCACTTATCCTAAGATTGGCCAAGAGACGATTCTTCCACCGGTTGCTGACAGTGCAGCTCAGTCAACTGTCACGGATCGCAAGCATGAACAGAATGAATCTTGTGAGATGGCGACTGAAGACACGTCGGACACGACAACCCATCTGACGCCTAGTGAGAAACGCAGCGATGCTGAGCAAGCTCCACCAAGCTCTAATGACGGTGAACAAAGCTCGCAGCTTGCGGTTCAAGCGGATAAACAGGATGACTGTATAATGTCTGACTCTGACGTCTTTATTGACGCTCCTTCAGACCCTACCAAGATAATTCTGGCAACCGAACCAGATAATGCTAGCACCAGCTTCAACCCTTTACAAAGTGGCAATTCTCCACCGCGACCTTCTGAATCTGATCAGGTAACCGCACAGCTGGTCGGCGAAATGGAGCGAGCCTCATCACAACGGTCAAGCAAAGAAGATCAAGCAACGAAACCAGCACAGACCGACGGGAAAAAGCGAAAACGTACTTCCTCCGATGCTGTCGATGTACGAAAGAAAGCAAGGGGGACCCCAGCTTCTTCAGATCCGCAACATGTCTCAGAGAGTCCGAAAGCTAGGGAATTTGTCGCTGAATGTGTCTTGATCAACGTACGCAATGTACGTCAAGGTGAAGGCAATGCGGTAGCCAATCTTCCTCAGATCAAACGAGAGCGATCCCAGTCACCATGCCTTATTGAAAACCTTCCTCTTGAAGAAGAAACGCTGGCGACCAAGGACCAGAATGGGCGACGTACAGGGAAGTCACGGACAAGCCAGCTGAGCCAGGAAGCTTTACCAGTCGTGGGTAGCCCACAACAAAGGAAAAGAAAGCAAAGGACGGATGTCGATGACGCGTCAATGGCAAACGCGACCGAAAATAGTATAAGAAAATCAGCACGCTTGACTAAACCATCCACGAGCAGTCCACGACGTCCGATTCCTTCGCCATCGGACATCGCGGTTGCAGAGCCCAGGTCAGTGACAAAGATAGGTAGAAGAAGGGCCAGTATGCGGTGGTTTTGGAGAAGCGAAGAGTCCCGGGACGATAATGGCCAGAGTAGTGCCAACCCCAACGTTCCCTCCGCCAATACGGATGACGCTGATGTGGCAACGAGACACGACCAACCGGAGCGGTCGCAGCAGCTAGCCGGGGAACCAGAACCAGCGGGTCAAGGACCACGGGATGGTAACAGTGGAAGTTCGCCGACAAAGCAAACCAACAAGGTGTCGCAGTCTGAAGCAATTGATACCGAGCCCTCCGCTGGCTCACCTAGCGCAGATGGAATCCTTCAGGGATTCAGGAAAATGCTGAACAACATCAAGCGAGTTGCGTTGGGACGAGAGGAAGAGCGGGAGATGATTGGTATTCTCTTTGAATCCGTAAAGGAGGTCCACGAAGCAGGCCGCCGCAACACGGCCACGTAAAGCGTTCGGGTCTGATGTACAAGCATACTGCTCTTGGCAGGCATTGTTTCGAGAAGAGTTTCAAAAAGCATTCCGAAGCAAGGCGTTGGTGGTCGGGGACTACATGGTCCGAGTACTGCCAATGGGCATGTGATGTAGGTATTCATAGTCTGATTTGAAACCGTAGTCATCGACAGACCACTGCCAGTGAATGAAACGCAACGTCTTCTCAAGTGATTCTGGCCGACCTGAACGTGACAGATCCTCGGGCGGGCTAGGGCGGCAGGCCTAAGAGCCCCTGCCTAAGCGAGATGTTTCAGGTTGACTTGGCGGCCAATGGTCGACGTTTGGGCGGGCCCATGGACATTCCGGGGCTTTACTTCCCTCACTGAGCATCTAGTCACTCCACGGTAGAGTCCATCAGTGCGGCTCTTTAAAACCCTCAGCTCGCACCCCTCCTACCCCTCCTTCGACTGCATTCATATCCTCAACTTCACCTCATCTTCGGCCATCAACACCCTCAAACCTCAGCAACAGATCAATACGAACGAGAAACATCATGGAGCGGTCAAAGAAACCCTCGGCCATTCCCGTGTCCCCAACTATTCCCACCCCACAAGTCTCGATATCTCAAGACAATTCCCGAGTCTCTGCGAGCTTACCCACCGGCGAGTCGGTCGAGGTCTTGCTCTATGGCGCCACTGTCATCTCGTGGAAGTCGGCCCAAGGCAAGGAGAATCTGTTTCTCAGCTCCAAAGCAAAATTCGATGGCTCTAAGGCTGTCAGAGGCGGCATCCCACTAGTGTTTCCCGTAAGTGTAGAGGTCTCATCACATTCCCGAGTTTCATACATACGTGCCTTGGACTCAATCTCATTGCCTTTCTGCTGATCTTCTAATCTAGGTTTTCGGCCCACCCCCTTCTGGACACGCAACAAGCGGTCTGCCTCAACACGGTTTCGCCCGAATATCGAAATGGGAGTACCTAGGCAAGTCGTCATCTGAGTCGTCAGCCACGCCCAGCAGCAGCGGCGATGCCTCCGTCAAGCTAGACTTTGGTCTCTCCAACACCATGATCGAAGGCATTCCATCAGAGTGGAAGAATTATCAGTTCGGTATCACATACTCGGTGACACTGAATAAAGAGGATTTAGAAACAAGTCTTGCAATAAGGAATACCGGAGAGAAAGACTGGGAATTCCATACTCTATTCCATACTTATTTGGCTGTCGATGTGAGTTCGAACGCCTCAAGAGGCTTAATATTAGTTAGGTGAAACCGATCAAAAGAAATACTAATTACGATACTGCAGAACATCTCCTCCGTCTCCATCTCCGGTCTTGAGTCAGCCTCTTACAAAGACAAGACGCAAGGAGGGAAAGAGGTCAAAGGCGAATCCGGCGCGATCACCATTACTGGAGAAGTAGACCGGAATTACACGTCTGACCCCTCGAAAACCATAATCATCGCTGAAAAGGACCAGCCAAAGTATGAAATCACCCGAGATCTACTATCGGACGTGGTAGTCTGGAATCCATGGGTAGAGAAAGCGAAGGGAATGGCTGATTTCGGGCCTGAAGATGGATACAAGAAGATGGTGTGTGTAGAGACTGGGAGTGTTGCTGCCTGGAACACGCTGGAAGCGGGCGATACTTGGGAGGGCGGGCAGAGGATCAAGAGGCTTTGAGCGGGCAGCTTCTGCCCTTGCGAACCACGACTGACGGCCAACACGATGATGCATTGGGAGGACTGATAGATTGATATTGGCAGGATTTTGGACCTCTTGGAAAGCCTCGGAAAGAGTCGAAGTCCGAAATTGGGCGGGAGCTATAGCTGGCGGAAACTTCACAGTCAAGGATGATCAAAGGGCTTGCATTGAGGGAAGCATTTTAGGAGGACTATACCCACTATACCATGAAATGCCTTTATTGAATGTGGATACTATGGCATCGCTAGTTGGGCGATTGCTAACTTTATCTCGGTGAAAATCACTGCTAGCCGGCACAATCCACAATCGGGCAGAGCCTACGCCCTCCTGCTTTTAGAAGGCAGAACCTGGCCTCACAATTCTTCGCAAGCCCGACCTTCATCTCCATCATCCATCGTCCGTCACCGGACACTGTCATTTCTTCATGACTGCTCAGCCCTCTCACAGAAACTCCCACATTGCTTCAATAATTACCCCGCGGACCCCACCCCGATATCGCCTAGACTGCCAAGCTTGCCAAGCCCCATCCACCATCTCTCCGTTGGCTGCACGAGTACTCCTGTGAATCCTTTGCATGCAGACCACGTCCAGCAATCATGAGACTTCGCCTCTGGAGACCACCATAGTAGCAAAGGCTTCAAGCCTGCATGGATCTGATCTTTCTGCTGAAGGCCAAGGTGGTGGAAGCCTCCAAGGCTTATCGGACCCATCTGCGGAGCAACAGGAGCCTCTTTTGAACGCCGACATCACAGCGTCTCTGCGTCAGCAAGCAAGTGAAGACGAAAGACACACGCAAGATGAAGGTGTCGAGAGCGCACCATGTCCACCACCACTATCTGAGCCCTCCGGCACAGTCTGCCGTGCGTGCTTTGTCGACCCGGACGATGTTCCACCTACGTTGCCCAAGCCTGCAAAGGCAGGACCAGTGGCATGGTCCGATCTTCCCAAAAAGAGACAGCTGGCCATCTTGACCATAGCACGTCTGTCCGAGCCATTGACGCAAACCTCTCTGCAAGCATACATGTTCTACCAGCTTCGCTCCTTCGACACAAGTCTACCCGACTCTACCATTTCATCCCAAGCAGGCATGCTCCAGGGCTCGTTCACAGCGGCCCAATTTGTCACTGCAATGCTGTGGGGGAGGATAGCTGATTCGGAAAAAGTTGGCAGGAAGGTGGTGCTGCTGATTGGACTTCTCGGGACTTGTATCTCTTGTGTGGGTTTTGGGTTCTCCAGGTCATTCATCCAAGCGGCAGCCTTTCGGACGCTGGGAGGTGCGTTGAATGGAAACGTGGGGGTTATGAGGACCATGATTAGTGAGATTATTCAGGAGAAGAAATTCCAGTCAAGAGCCTTCTTGCTACTTCCTATGACTTTCAATATTGGTGTTATTATTGGCCCAGTTCTCGGTGGCCTGCTGTCAGATCCTGTAGGAAGTTATCCGAGGATTTTTGGAGCCAACTCTTTGTTTGATGGGCAGGAGGGCGTATGGTGGTTGAAGCATTGGCCGTATGCGTTGCCCAATCTATTGAGTGCAGTTTTCTTGCTTTCCTCGGCTATTGGTGTCATTCTGGGACTCGAAGAGGTACGTCGAGAAAGTGGAGTGGCGATCTCACCACCAAAGCCATCTCATGATAGCATCACTAACTCCTTTCAGACACATGAGTCTCTACGAGATAGCCCTGATTTTGGTCTCCGCTTCGGCTCCACTATCGCAGACATCTTCCGCCGTATCTTCTATTCTCGCACTCACCACTATACAGTCGTTACGGAAGACGACACCCTAGACTCGCCCACCAGCTCGTCTCGCTTTGATAGCTATGAGCTGGAATCGCATCTCCCTAAGAGCCCCTCTACGCCCAACACTACTAAACCGAAATTCAAAACCAAGGGTAAGCTCCCATTGTCCCGCATCTGGACACGCAACGTTCTCTGCATCCTCCTCTGCCACGGCATCCTAGCTTTCCACGTCGGCACCTTCAACAATCTCTGGTTTATTCACCTCTCCACTCCCCGCTTCGACCCCTTGCACCCCTCTCCATCCTCACACAAGCATCAACGCCTCCCATTCGCATTCACAGGCGGCTTGGGTATGCCTCCCCGCAGTGTCGGTTTTGCAATGGCTGTGTTAGGCGTCATCGGCATTTCTCTGCAGCTTCTAGTGTATCCCAAGGTCAATGCCAAGTTGGGTACCACACGCAGCTTCCGCTACAGTCTCTGTCTGTTTCCGCTCACCTACGCGCTCGTGCCCTATCTCTCCGTCATCCCCTCCTCCTCAGCTGCCCCGGCGCAAGCCTCGGGATTCCTGGTCTGGCTCTCCATCACTTTCGTCCTGCTCATACAGGTCTTAGCGCGCACATTTGCCCTTCCGGCAGGTGCAATACTCATCAACAATTGTTCCCCACACCCTAGCGTGTTGGGTACCATCCACGGCATTTCTCAGAGTGTGAGTAGTGCCAGCAGGACGATTGGACCGGTGCTCGGGGGCTACAGTTTTGGCAAGGGATTACAGATTGGGGTGGTGGGCATGATTTGGTGGTTTCTGGCTGTCGTGGCGGCGTGTGGGTGGTGTGTCAGTTCTTTGGTTCGAGAGGGTGACGGGCATGAAATTCTGCTTCCAGGGGAAGAGATGGAGGGAGGGGGAGATGAGGAAGTTGAGATAAAGGAGAGGGTTAGTGGCAGGGAGGCGGATGGTGACATTGATGGCAGGACGATGCAGGGGAGTCGACACGGGTATGTGAGGGAATAGACGCAGGCTGCGCTTGGCAGGTAATTGACATTGTTAAAAACAAATTACGATACAGACGATCTGTCATGCTTGATGAATAAACAGTTATGGGGACTGACAGAAATAGACACATAAATTTGGGGTTCGTTGATCTTTAATAGGACACTTCAATACTTCATAGGCTTTTCATATAATTAACGTTGAGGCTGTAGATGAGCTCTCATTACTGAAACACACAGAACACCAGCGTACGGTCTCTACGACATCGCTTTAAATGTGGAAATTGAGCAGACTTCAGTGCAAGAAAAACCAGCTATGGGTATGCTACTATCACATAAGCTACCAATCCACCAACCCCATTCCATTCGAAGGGATATCGCCATCTCACTGCCAGCCCCCTTTCCCAGCAAACCCACTACTATCCTCAATCTTCTTCTGCCCACTCCCCTTCTGGCTCTTCTGCTGCGCCGCCTCATGCTTCCGAAGCTCCTCCGGCATCCGCGAAATAGACGACTTGGAGAGCATTTGCTTGAGATCGTACCTGGTGAAACATCAGCATAGTCATTTGAAATGACGGGAAGGGTAAGGGAGACGTACATGACGTCTGAATCTTCGTTACCGAGGAAAGTGATTGACACTCCGCTTTTCCCAGCGCGACCTGTTCGTCCAATACGATGGGTGTAGCCCTCGATGTTCGTGGCCATGTTGAAATTCACCACCAGACTGACGTCTGGTACGTCGATACCTCTACCCGCCAGATCGGTAGCAACCAGTACATCAGTCGTGCCATTGCGCACGGACGCGAGGGCCGACTCTCGCTGGTCCTGCGTCTTGCTTCCGTGCAGCGTGACGGAGGAGTAGCCACCATGCTTGATGTCGCGAGCCACGGCGTCGCAATTTCGTTTGATGTTGACAAAGACGATGATAGGGGGTTGAAACTCTCTCGATGACAAGAGGTCGAGGAGGCGTTTCTTCCGCTTGTCCTCGCCGGCTACGAATTCGACGCGCTGTTCCACTGTCTCTACGGCCTCGCCTACGTTGCCGATGGTAACGATAGCGGGGCGACGGAGGTATTTTCGGGCTATGCGCTCGACGGCTGTTGGCATGGTTGCCGTGTACATCATTGTTTGTCTGTAGCGATCTTTCCCGCCGAGATGCTGGCTCATGACCACTGAATCCTCGGCTTCTTCGGAATCGGGCTTCATATTCGCGACTGGGAGGGCATCTAGAATCTTATTGACGGGCTCTTCGAAGCCGAGGTCGATCATTCGGTCTGCTTCGTCCATGATTACGTAGCAGCATTGTCCGAGGACTAGGACTCTGCGCTCAATACAATCGACGAGACGGCCAGGTGTGGCGATGATGATTTCAGCACCGTCGCGGAGATTGTATGCTTGTTCTTCGAGGGAGTGCCCTCCGACTATACTGACGCAGGTGAAGCCAAGAGGTGTTGCGAATTTGCGGGCTTCGATCTCGATTTGTTGGGCCAATTCACGAGTTGGAGCGAGGATGACGGCGTAGGGACCATCGTTCTTGGTCATCTCGTTGAGAACGGGGAGCTCGGATATGTAGACTAGGAGAGGTAGGAGGAAAGCTGCCGTTTTGCCGGAACCTGTGACGGCGACACCGATGAGGTCCCGAGATTGAAGCGCTATGGGTATGGCGGCGCGCTGGACAGCTGACGGCTCGGTGTAGCCAACCTGATCCACAACATCCAGAAGACGTTTCGGTAGGGCCGATTCTGGCCACGACCGCATAGGGTTTGGAATGGCCCCACCCTTTGTACTGATATTGAAGTCTTCCTTGAAAATTCTCCAGTCTCTTTCCCGCATGTGCTCCAATTTCTTCTCGCTCCAGTGCTTGTCGATCGAGTTTCTGCCGCCTTCTTCCTTCCTTCTTCTCTCCATCTCCATCAATTCGTCAGCTCTTGCATTTCCCGATTCAAGATCTCGCTCTTGTATAGCTTTCGCATATTTCCGCGCAGCGCCATCAGCTAAATCTTCTGCAAAGCCTCCAAGTCGGCCTCGACCGTAGAAATTGGCCTCTGCTCGTGCTTGATACAGTGGGTTATAATCTGGGCTCGTGTCTTCTTCAGCGTTCCACTCAAAGTTAAACTTTTTCTCGGTGGTACGCCTTCGCTTCTTCTTGGCAGAGAAAGTTGACTGGTTTTGGTCGGCACCCATGTATCGTTGCTTTATCAGATTTTGCTGAGCTTCTATAATGGCAGACTTCTTCTCGGACTTCGCTGCAGGTGTATTGATGATAGATGATTTGGGCGGCGGAGGGGGGGCCATATCGTAGTCTTTGTTTGGCTGTGAAGAGCGCATGGACGCTGGCCCTGTCGGTACATCGCCCGTCCGGTGTGATCTGGGGCCCGTGGGTATAGAATGGCGAGATGAGCCGTTGACACCGTTCACTGGTTGCGCTGGTCTTCCAGCTCCATTCCTCATAGACTCTCTTGGAAGTCGACTGTCGCCATTTTGTAGTGGCTTCTCCGCATCGAAGGCCTCCTTTTTCGTCCTCTTCGCTTCTTCGACCTCTTTCGCGCGTTTCTCAAGGGCCAGCTTTTCACGTTGTGCTTTTGACAGAAACTTGGGCTACAGAATAGATGTCAGATCATCATCGTTGGAAAAGATACTAGAGTGAGACACAAGGTGAATATCGTGTAAATATAGATGTGCTTTCTCGGAGTCGTACCTTTGACGCAGCTTCATCCGCTTCCTTTTTCTTCCGCAAAATCTCTTCGACGCTCAAAGGCTGCCGGCTTGGTGGCGCACCCCATCCGGCCTTTCTCTTTTTCACTTCGGGTGGGGGAGGAGGAAGCTCGCCATTGGATATGGAGGGCGGAGGAGGTGGCAGGTCCTCTGGGGGAGGAGGAGGAGCTGAGGTTTCGGGGGGAGGGGGAGGAGCTGCTAGTTCTGGCGGCGGTGGAGGTACGTCCATGCTGTTACTATTCACCGACTTCATTATGCAGGACGGACCTCGGGAGGCAGGATTGAATATCTTGAATCTTGTAGGGCTGGTTTTGCTTGGCGGGGTTTCTGCCATGCCTATGGAGCCTAGACAAGGCTCGAAGATTCCATATTTCCTTTTGTGATACATGATAGACACCTCGATCTAAGCTTAGGTTTATAGCATCAACCGGCGAGCCCGAATGATCATGCGGCAGTGCTCAGAATGATTTGGTCAACTCTTTGCCTTTGGCTCCTGGAGCCTGCTCAGCGGCCTCGTGATACTCTAGCTCTAACACAATGA
>JAABUP010003218.1_pt1 | contig 29210 bp, 39 predicted proteins | sample 5559201 | NCBI WGS metagenome assembly JAABUP01 (sample SAMN10711887, study PRJNA513373) | rock metagenome | isolation source: Antarctica rocks | place: Antarctica | reverse complement strand
TACTCGTCGGGGCAGTACTGCCCCCAGTGGACCGTCACCTATTGGAGGTGGGCAGTGCTGCCTCGACGAGTACTGCCCCGACGAGTACTGCCCCTAGTGGACCCCTCACCTTTTGGAGGTGTGCAGTACTCCCCTGGCGAGTACTCCCTCGACGAGTACTGCCCCCAGTGGACCCCTCAACTTTTGGAGTTGGGCAGTACTACCTCGAGGAGTACTGCCCCGACGAGTACCGCCTACCCCTAGTGTGGACCCCTCAACTTTTGGAGGTGGGCAGTACTCGTCAGGGGAGACTGCCTCCAAAAGTTGAGCTGATTAGTCTCAAGACGCATGTCTTGAGACGAGTGTCTGCAGACGTATAATGTCTTAAGACATCCATCTGAAGACATGTCAAGTCTGGAAACAATCGTCTGAAGACATTAATTGTCTTGAGACATTCGTTGTTCTCAGACGCTAGTCTCAAGACACCCGTCAGTCGAGCTTATTTCGGCCGTCGAATTCTGTATGCCGCATCTTTAATATTTTCAACACCTGATTTGTCTCACACGTCACCAGTCAGGTACCGACCTTCTTTAGGAGATTGTTCCTAGGAGAAAGCTCCTAGGAGGAAATTGTTCCAAGGAGAGAACCGCCTGACATCGACCGTCCACCACAACGCCTCGCTGGAAGCTCAAGCTTCAACTTCCACTACGCTCTCAATTTCCCCCATTCCCGGATACATGATTCGCAAAATTGCCCATCTAAGACGAAACGTTGTAGAATGTGCCAATCCTCTCCGGTCCAACAGTCGAACACTGTATCTCCATTCATCACATCTTCATACTCCCATCCTTCTCCCCACCCATCTGTAAAAACCTTGAATCCTGCGCAGCCAACACAAATTTCCCACCCATTCAGGTGATCCATGGGATTGGGGTGCTCGTCTCGCAGGCAAGCTTCGTCGATTACGCGCTGAATCCAGCGACTTAGTCGTGGCAAGACCAGGTTGCGCGCGGTCCATCGCTTCAGTATTGTCTTCTGGACGGCGTAGTCATCGGCTGAGATGATGGACCAGAGGTTATATCGCGAAAAAGTGCGTCGCCACAGGCGGGCGTGAGTCCTGTAAAGGCGCTTGCAGGTCAAACTGAGGCTAGTTAGGTCGGCATTGGTGAGATAGAAGCTGATTCCATGGTGGATTTCTGAGGGAAGACGGCTCAGAGTCGAGCGAGACATGATGATTGGTATACGGAATGATCACAAGTAGTCAAAGAGTCGGAAGCGATGACTAATCTTCGATCTATACGGATTATAGCCAGTCACAAGTCTTTGAATGGTTTGTCACGCAATAATAACAAAGAGACTTTCCCGTTAACATACATTGGATACTTGCATAGTGAATTCTGTGCTTTGCAGATGGAAGGGATCTTTGCAATGCCCTCACGCCAGGTGCTCACATCGACTCTAGAAGCTAGCTCGGATCAAGTGCGTCGACTGCACCATCCCATCCTCCGATAGATGGCAAGGCGGACATCTGTAGGTCACAATTAGGAGGGCGACTGAAGAGCTGGATGTGGTCGTTTGAAGCCTAGTGGGAGCTGTAGAAAATAGCAAGATTAGGTGACTGAGTTTCAATAGCTGCCATGACGGTGACTGCTGTGAAAGCCAGCACTGCGAAAGACAGTACTGGCAGTTTTAGGCAGAGACGGTCTAATTCTAGATTAGCCTGCAGCGCTTAGTTAGCGCTAAGATTTCATTCTGTGTTTTGTGGGGCAGAAATGAGAATGCTCATTCTTATCCATCCAAAATCTAGCAACATTGTGAACACAGACAATTCACGACGACCCCATTTGACTCGCATGGAGATCCTTGAGCAGAACGAGTGCTTTGAAGAGGTGGACGGACAATTCGAATGTACCGGCACGCTTGCGGTTTATAAATCTGGAGACGATATCTTTCATGCCTACTCGAAATCTCGGTATCGAAATTCAGCGGAGATCAAGACTGAAGAATCCGTAGACATAATCAAGATACCACCCAGTGCCTGTTGCCCACTGTTTAGGTCGATATTTAAAGCGGGGCCGGATCCGCTGCCTGACGACTACTACATCAAGCGACCTGCTCTGATCTCCTACGATCGAATCTGCAACAGCACAAATCCCTACCAGATCTCGGACAGTGTTCTCGCCGAAGTTCAAATTTGTGAAACCCTCAAACAGCATCCTCATCCAAATATCGCACGTTACCTAGGCTGTCAAGTCCGCGAGGGTCGGATCATAGGCATCTGCTTTGCGCAATACCAAAAGAATCTGATGGAAAAGGTCAACCCGAAAAGCTACATGAAGAGATCTTTCCATTGCAGCGATTGGACCTTGGAGGACATTGATGCCTGCTTGGATGGTATCGAGAAAGGCGTGCGACATTTGCACTCATTGGGGCTCGTGCACAACGACATCAATCCAGCCAATATCATGTTCGAAAAGGATGGCACACCGGTCATTATAGACTTCGGCTCCTGCCGGGCCATTGGACAGAACCTTGAAGGGGTAGGGCGAACATATGAATGGTACGATGACAGTGTTCAACAATCAGTGCCAACGAATGACTGGGACGCGATCCATGAGATTCGAGAATGGCTGAGTGACGTTGATAACAAGATGTTTAAATTCAGAGATTGATGTGTAAAGTCAATCGAATGTCTTTGATCACTTGCCAAAACTACCTAGATGAGAGCCTATTTGAAAAGCTGTTTCTCTTCGTTTTCAGCGAATGTGAGTGCGCCACAGAAATATGAAAAGAGTCCTCCTCCTCCTCCTTAGATACTCCGCCTTCTGAAGACAGCAGCCATCGTATAAATATTTCTCCGGATAGAAGCAGGTTTGAGTAGTCACTTATGCTTGTTAGCAGCTGATCTACTGTATAAGGTCACAGGACCAACCTGCTGTGCGACTATTTCTTAGGTGGGACGTATGAGCCTGAGTTAGGGCATGCCGTAGATCCGCAATCAGAAATCTTAACCCGGCGCCCGCTTGATTCGGTTTTGAAAATACAGTCATTGCGGGGTTGCATCGGAGTATTGACAGACTTCGGGTCGAGATACGCCATCGTGCTGAGAGGGATGCTCAGCCTGAAATTTCGGGTAAGTTGGCTTCGCGAAATCAAATAGCGAAGGGAATTGCGTTTTGGAGCCGTACCACTTTATATTTTGTTGGGCAGCTTCAAATTTCTTTAGGCAGCAGTCACACGGACATAGTAAGCGAGGGATGGACCCTTATTATTCGCTTAGTGTAGGCTCTGAAAACGCCGGAACGATTCTCTTGATTCACTGCAGATGGAAACTTTTGCTCTTTTTCGTCCCTCCTAAACTACGGCATCCATCTGGCGTCAACTCCTTATGCACCTCTTTCCGACAACACGTCCTCGCCTTGCACTTCATTCCTTCGTTGTGTAGCCCTCAGATATTCGAGGATTGTCCAATCGAACACATGATCATAATCGAAGCCCTCGCACACGAAGAGATCACGGAAGATTCTGCGTAGATAGGAATATTTCGGTTTCTCGTCAAAGTCGAGAGAACGGATGTAGTCGAAATAAACCGCAAATTGAGAATCGAGGATATTACACTTACTAACACCTAAATGACCGTTGATGCTGGAAAAACGGGCCGTGCCAATCAAATGTGGATTCCGGGTACGACCGGTATTGGCCTCCACCTGAGCATCCCAGCGTTCCGTGGCGAGGCCCAAATCCGTCATATAGACCTGATTCCCATGCTTCCCCACACCCATTAAGAAGTTCTCCGGCTTGATGTCTCGATGGATGACGCTCTTAGAATGGATATACTCCAGACGATAGACGAGCTGCTCAGCGAGCATCAGCACGGTTTTAAGAGAGAAGTTGCGGCCGCAGAAGTTAAAAAAGTCTTCCAGACTTGGGCCCAGAAGATCAAAAACTATCACGTTATATTTGCATTCGGTCTTATAAGCGTGGACTTGTGGAATGCCGGCACCACCAGACAGGGATCGATAGGTGTCGACTTCACCTTCCAGTAAGGAGGGATCAATGGACACGTGCTCGAGTTTGATGGCGACATCTTCACCTGTGTCGATGTTGGTTCCTTGCGTATAGTGAGCCTCGAGAAGCAATTGGGACCACCTGCATCTGTTACCTATGTATACAGCGCCGAAGCTGCCCCCACTAATCCTCCTTTGCAGCCGATATTTACCGGCTATACGTAGATCCTGATGAGGTGTCAGTACACCGTGGCAATTTCTTGTCAGGGATAGGGAAGGGGCAAGATCAAAAAGTAGAACCTACTCACCAAGTTCCCCATTTGTGAGTCCGATAGACGAGGGTGGGGCTGGAAGCTGCAGTGCACCGAATGCTCACACCATCATCATTTCTATGGGACAAGGATTCGAAAGGTGTGGTTGCTTATCCAGCGCATACATATATCTAGCGGTTTCTAGACTTGGAAGGCAACCGCTCGGTTAATATTCATGTTAGTAGCGTGCTGGTCTATTATTTCCTTGCAGGGGCTTTCTTTCAAGATAATTTAACTACTGCTCTTAATTACCCCTTCCTGTAGAAGCAAGCTCATCACTGCATCAATATTTCTCAACGGCTTTCCATCTGTGAACACCTGATGTCCTCCACTACCGGTACTTGCGTGGGTCTCATGTCCCTTCACGGAGACAGTACCATCCCTATCCTGCGCAAATGACCAGCCAGTGACCCTATAGATATCTGTATGTGCTACTCCCCCGTCCTCTTTGACTAAGACGGTCCCTTGTCCAGCCAGAACAAATTCCCGCATCTGTGGTTGCAGGCTTGATGTGTCTTCGAGGACTTCGAGGGCCAAAAGCGCTCCTAGCTTGTTCGATCTGAGATACTTGGAGAGCTCCCGAAAGAACGCGTGATCGATATCCGCAACATTCTTGGGGACAAGGCCTTCTCGATATTCGTACGCCAGAAGACGATTATCTGAGGAGAGTGTGTAGATGTGTCCGTGGACAGGGTTCGCGAGTATGGTTTCAAAAGGGGTGGGTTTGGTCCAATAGCCTGATAGTTCGCGCCTGAACAATGAGCCCAGCATGATGGTGTCATGCGGGATCTTTAAATGACCGTGAATCAGGTGCACGCCAAATATATCTTGAACATTGTAACGGATAAAGAGCTGAGCCAGGAGGTTCAGATGATGTTCGGAAACATTCGGCTGCTCGTGATCATCGAACAAGCAATTGTACCTTTGAGCGGAATGGGTCAGTCAAACGACTCTGGTGTGATTCTCGAAACAGATTGCATAGGAAAAGGTCCAGAGCACGTACGCATCGCTCGAGGCCTCTAGGTCAGAAAGAGTAGGCTTGTAGTGCAAACCTGGAATCGCGTACGATGAAACCGCTGCACCTGTCATGGTGGTTGGGAATTTATTGATCCTTTGCTCTCTTCTTAGATAACACAGCAACAAGATAGATGCCTGCTCCATGCAAATTGCCTCATTATCCAAAGAATATTGAGGCTAGCTATTTCGGGCTCTAGCCGATGTGCAGCCCCGCCATCGAAAAGCTCGCATCATCAGCATGCGCCTTTCGCGACATCCTGTTCTGAACGCTGATTCAACAGCAAGCCTTTCCCTTCTCTTTCTCCTTTTCCTACCCTTGGCAGTGGAGTGTACGTTACCTGACCTGCGGTGCTCTCTCCGACCGGGCGACTGATAGACCGTGTCCCAAATACGACCCACGATTACACAGCTAGTGTTATCTGTAGGAGGTATCAATAGCATCAGTCGAATACAATCTCGATATCAGCGTGAACATACATGTGAGTTATCCTCTGTGCCTATCCACTTCTCGTACCTAATAAAGTCCACACAGCAGAAGCAATCATCATCATCGCACGTTCCTGTTTCTTCCTACCACACTCCCAAGAGATCCACCCTTCACGATAAGCAACGAAGGAAGATCACGAGCGGTCTTTTCAGAGGGAGGAAAAAGTCTGCATCGGATCATCCAATAATACTGCATGACCGACCGTGGTGAGGAGGAAGAGGAGCTGGAAGGGCTTGAGGAGCTTGATGTTACAGATTGGGCGGAAGATGACGAGCTACTAAAAAGGAGTTTTGAAGAGAAGGTACGTCATTTTCTTGTCCTATGCTACAAGGAGGATACATCTAAGTTGACGCAATCTTAGACAGGTTGTACTGATAGCCAGATTGAGGGATGGATCACTTCGGGCAAAGTCTCGGTACGAGATTCACACCAGGAAACCACTGCCATCGTCATCAAATTAAACAGTGGCGACGGTGCCGTCAGGTTTTTCCAGGGAGGTAAAGACCTCGGCGCTCGCCAAACATATCCTGGAGCTCAGAAGAGAGCGGTGATGGTGTTCCTAGGCGTCGGTCACAGCTTCTGGTTGATACGCAATGCTTCTGTCAAGTACATTACGCACGACTCGAAGGAGGTAGAGGGTGCACAAGGCTAGCTAGTATATGTCTGCATGATTTTCACACATGTGGGATACGGAATGGTGATGAATGGCAAATATCCGCTTTTGTGTGGCAATGTTACCAGCATCCCCTGGCCATCGCCGTCTTGCAAATCTGCTAAAAGATTTCCTGCGCCATCGATTGTGAGAGGTAGGATTGTAGAATGGATGGGAGCAGCAGATGTTCCTTATGATTTCTTTAGCATCAAATTGACATCTATGTTCTATCGTGCTTACCGGTTGCGCTTGAATGTTGGGGGTTGATCAAAGCTTGCGCTTGGTTGCCTACTGACCGTCAGTAATATCATCCTGCACAGAGTAATTTCAAAGTACTTTCGGTTCCCTCTGTCCGTTCTTCCAGTATATGGTCTTGATCCTTTTCAGATAATTGGTCAGTCATTGATGACTGTGTCTGGTGCAGAGAATCTGTGGAGCATCAGTTCTTGCAGGTCATCGGAAACATAGGTACTTCATGATTTTTGGTAAACGATGTCTCCGGCCGACGGCGTGAATTCAGTGACTTACTCATCTCGTCAGCCAGTGGAAGATGCGGTATCTGGTCGTCGAAGGCCTTGACCTTCCAAGCAATGGCCTCCAATCTCTCTGAAGAAGGTGAAGAGTCTTCCCACCAGCGCTTGAGTTTGTACGGGAAATTGGTGGAATCTTCTTTGGTCATCGACTGCATATGTGTTGGTTTCAATGCCAGGGCGCAAAGTAAGAATCCTTGGAGACCCAGCATTTCGCGAATGTTTCTGAGCATATAGTATACTTGTAATGATCGTTTGCTCTTCTCCCTCTGCACTCTCGCACTCAAGGTCGTGGAGGAGTCCTCTTTGATAAGCTCGAAGCACTTCTGTATTGCTGCTTCTTGAGTGTCCGTCAGTCGAAAGGACTCTTCCAAACTCAATGCCGCAGCTTGTACTGCTTTGAGACCCTCATCAATGGATAGCTTGCTGCGCTGCCGTTTGCGAGATAGATTGGGACTCGCGGGATTCACTGAAGCCTGGCTATCTCCAAGCATGTTCCCCACTCCGCTACCACTACCTTCGCCAAAAGCGGCAGAATGCCGTGGAGGAGCCGTATCCATGTTCCCTGCAGATGCTGACCTAGTCGTTCGGCCACTCGTTTCTCGCATTGGCGTAGAGAATATCGAAGGTGCGTTGTGGTGCGGCATGGTATATTGATTGCGGTGAAGCACAAGGCAGTGCACTGTGTTGCGGTTCTGAGATTGGGCTACGGTGGGCTGCGGCGTGTTGCGGCGGGTAGCGATCCGGTCGGGGCATCTTTTCCCGAAGTCCGATCCGCACTTCAATTTGCAAATCAGGAATCTTCACGCAACAGCATACACTATCGAACTGCTTCAATTGCTCTCTTCAACCCTCTCGTAATCTCGCTCTAAAGAATTCTGTGCGTCCTTACATATGTTGATGCATGACATGGCGCAGGCAAGCTTCGCTAGCCCTGCGGCGGCAACAGCGAAGACGTACGGCCGGACATGTCTGACGCACACACAAGGCCGGTGGGCCCAGACGATCCGTCTTAGTCCTCGCACTCGTATATGGAATGCTATTCTCACTATTTAATGCCAAAAAGGGAAAAGACTCTGCAGAGGATACGTCTGCGGCGCGTAGACGGAGATGGAGTTGGTTGAGCTCTTCCAGGAAGACATATAATGGCTCCTCAGCTCTGTTCGAACCTCGTTCTTTACCTGCTCATCAGCACTGCAGTCCAGATCAAAGGCCTGTACCCAAATTTTCTTTACAAAAACACCCATAGATATTTTTCCTTCGGGGTTGCTCTTTCACCGAGACAATGGCGCCAACGGATGTTGTTGTCCCAAAACCGCCTACCTCTCCACGACCGCCGGAGACCCCTCCGAGCAGCCCTGCACTGCCTGCATGTGAGCAGGTGGTTACCTTGAAGCATGTTCAACAGTTTTTCGAGCTGCTGAAGACAGTTCAAACCGTACAGCCTCCAGGAGAAGCCCCTCAGCCCGTCAAGACCGAAGAAACATCCGGAGACACGCAGCAAGTTGCAGCCAGAGCCTCAAAGCTAGAGTTCAAGACCGTCAGTGAGATGTAAGGGTGATAAGGTTTTGGCTTGACTGGCGAGACTCGCTGACATCTATATGCTCGCAGCTGGGATGCAAAGACATACGAGTATAAAATCGAGGAGTCAATCAAACCGTCCAATGCAGTGACCGACCTGGATCAATACGTCTTTGTTGTTCGCCAGCGAATTGGTGAGTACACCGATGCCTGTGCACACCTCCTCTGCTGACGGGGACGGCCTAGACAAGAAGACGTTGGACCCAACATACTACGTTGATATCAAATCAGAAGGGCTGCGAGACATCTTGAGGACGGTCCTACGAGACATCCGCACGGTCAACCTGAACGAAGACAAGCCTACTGTAAAGCTCTCCTCCGGCCTATTAGCTTGAGCCTTCCGCTGACTGGAGCCCAGGTTGAACGAAACCTGCTGTACAACTACCTACATGAATTGGAATCGTATCAGAGCAACGCAAATACTGGCACTACACACAATGCTACCTGCCTCAAGCACTTAGGCCTCTTGGTCGACTTCATCAAAACAACCTACCATTCTACGGCTCAGCGCCTTCTCTCGCTTTTGGAGAATGACGAAATCACCTATGATTTGCTTTGGGCACTCTTCACGCCAAACTCGACGGCCTACACGACTTGCTTTGGTACCGACAAACCACGGTGCGTGATATATGATGCCGGCGAAGAGCAAGAGACAAGCAATGGGTTGAAGTACTACAAGATGGAGTGTCGGTATCTAGATTACGACGGCCAAGTGTTTGGGGAAGCATCGATCAATCTTGCCATCGTGAAATTCCGTGGGAAAAGGCGCATCAACACGCTGAACGCATTTCCTCTTCGGTACCATCCGGACGAACGAGGGATGAAAGCCGGACTTGTTGAATGCGGCCGAAAATTCGTCTCCATGCTCGGAGCTCACCATCGTCACTGCCGAGGTACGGCATTCTACATGGAGGACGGAGAGCCCGTCAAGGTGTCTGTCGACAGCCGGGTCATGCTTGATGCTGCTTTTTTCCGGAAGATGAATCCTAACTATACCAGACCGCAACCCCATGAACTGGTCAGGAAGAAGATGGATAATGATGGGTACTTCGATGCTTTCTCAGAGTCTTCTAGCGAACGAACCCTGGACCAAATCAAAGGCAATGGCGTGGAACCGACCAAAATTGAGGAGAAAGACTTACTCATCTGCTGTCCAACCGTGCCAGGTTTCGGTCTTGGAGACAAAACGTGGCGTATGATCGTGTCCCTTCTATGGTGCGGTGACAGCCAAACTGATCCGTTGATATATAGTGGAGTTTGCCATTGCCGATATCGAAGACGTCAAATGGTGCTCAACACCTTTCGATTGTTTGACAATCCCCGATGAACAGAAGGAGGTCATCATAGCCCTGGCGGAAACTCGTCTGGGTCTGGTGCCCAGCGTCCCATTTGATGACTTCGTGACGGGCAAGGGACGAGGCCTCAATGTGCTTTTGCAGTAAGACGCTCAATGCTCCTCTCGGAAACGACTGACGTGTCACTTAGTGGAACGCCAGGCGTCGGAAAGACCTTGACGGCGGAGGCGGTGTCTGAGCATCTTCAAAGGCCGGTCTATTCCGTAGGTACATCTGCTTTGAGTCCTTCCACGATCCTGTCTGACTCTTCAGATCTCTGCCGGAGAATTGAGCCTTGATTCAGCGACGATGGAAGTTCAGCTTTTGCGCGTCTTCCAGACCGCCAACCACTGGAATGCCCTCATTCTTCTGGACGAAGCAGACGTATATTTGGAACAACGCTCGAAGGCGGATGTCGCTCGCAACAAGCTGGTCTCGGTGTTCCTTCGCAAATTGGAATATTGCGATGGTATCATGTTCCTCACCACAAACCGAGTTTCCAACTTCGATGACGCGATCCTCAGCAGGATCCATCTCATGTTGAAATACCACGAATTAGATGCTAATGTGCGAAGCCAAATCTGGGAACATATGCTCCACAGGGCCCACACGTCTAAAGGAGGAGCGGTGGTGACTCGCAAAGAAATAGGACGCTTGGCCACCACGGAACTCAACGGTCGACAGGTAGGTTTGCTATGTAGTACCTCTGGAGACTCCTTCCACTGATCAACTGTCTATAAGATCAAGAACGTGGTCACCATAGCCCACGCTCTAGCTACCAAGAAAAATTCTCCGGTGGCCTACTCCCATGTCCTGCAGGCGGTCAAGGCGAGCGAGAACTTCATCCGCGAATTCAACGGCACGAGCGTTATTGAGAGTTTATACCATTGAGCTCAGGACCGATAAAATCAATTTGTTCACACGTTTTGTACTGCATGATTGGCTCAGGTGGAGCAGACAAGGTTGAGACTCGTAAGTATTTCGACATGATTAAATTCACGTTCTAGAAGCTTCCGACCTTCCGGGAGGTCCGTGCACTGACCAGGATCGCTTTCGGTTTCCATGAATTGACCGTGACATGCTCTTTCAATTCCAACATTTGTTTACGTATTGTTCTAGGCTATACCCGGTGGACAAGCGAAGTCCTTTGTTGCATTCCCCCTCACTGACATCCCTCAATCCCCATCAAAATCAGCCTCGACAGCAATGCGCCTTCTATGTCTCACAAGACCATATAGCACCTCGTCCCTGCGCTCACAAAAGACGCCTAACTGGACTCATACCAGTCTACTGATATCCTCTCGGTGTGCCACCTTGGTATACCGCGCCAAGGGTCAACGAGTTGCCGAAGCCGGTCACCTCTTGTAACAAAGCCGTTTGACCTGACGTCGGAGCAGTAAAATCAAATTGTGTCGGAAAGCGCATGCTCGCTGTGAGGCCAAATGGAACATCATTAGGTGATGGATGGTAAGGATTGAACGTCTGATTTGCTGTGCTCAAGAGAGGCGCTCTCGAATTGCCCGGCCCTCCCATCGCCAGAGGCTGCGTTAGTGCCTCTGCTCCACTGCCCACCACAGATGCGTGGCCTTGCAAGACAGGCTGTTCACAGAAACGTTCAGGATAGGAACCCGGTCCGACGACGTCATTACTCAGGTCTTCGTCGCTAGTAACACCTGTATATGGATTCTCTTCGTATTCTTTCTCTATAGATAGTAATCTTGATGAGCACGGCGTTTTCCAAAGAAAATGGGAAAAGGGAGAAGGGATCAGCTTACCGAGCTCGTCCATATGAGCTTGATATAAAGATGGCGCCAGATTTGACCGTGGATCGCCTGCGTTTCTAGTCCCATCACTCGTGCCTAAGCCAAATGCATTTCTCGTCTGTTGTTGCGGAGTTGTTCGTGACGTGAGCACAGCCAATCCAGGATCCGATCGTTGATGTTGATGCCGTTTGAGCTCGGCCTGAGCATCTATGCCTAGAACTCGAATGAGAAGAGTTTGAGGAGTAACTGATCTGCGCTCCTTACCTTTCTCAAAGAGTATGCGCTCAAGCAGAGAATTTTTGTACCGCAGCAGCAAGCATTCCTCTCTTGTGGCGGCGTGGATTTGTTGCAGCTCCCGAATTTCTTTCCCTAAATGCTCATTCGAATCCCCCAAATGCTCGACGAGCGCTGTTTGACGGTTTTTGTAAGAAGCTTGAGCTTCACGGTTTTTCTGCTTGCGTGCCTCGAGAGTGTTGTACATCTTTGTGAATCGTTAGCCCTAGTCCATATCAACGCCTTTAAGTAGAAACAGACCAATGGTCGTCCACGCTTCCGCTTCAGCGCCTGGATAGCCTTTGGTGATGGCTCTTCCGTCTTTTGGGAGGACATGTCATACGTCTTCGACGCCGAATATGTCAAGACTGGATTCACTATCGTCGATTCTGCCAATTGGTTTTCATTTCAAACACACCGACGTTGTGATGGGGCTCAAAACATGCGCTTGACAGCCCCTAAGAACGCAGTAAAGGTGGATCGACTGATCGAGCCTGAAACGATGAGATATGAAAGGGAATTGATGGGAAATATCCAAATTCATGCAAGTGTTGAAGCAACACCAGCATCGGGTTCCATGGAGAAGATTTACCAGCAATGTTCGAGCAGCTTGGACAGCCATCCTTATGAAGGATCATCACGTTCTGCTGGCTCTTGATCTGCAAGCCATTACTCGCGGAGATATAGCTTGCAGCTTCCCCGGCTCAAATTTGAGCTGGTGAAGCTCTTCCAAGCCGAACCTGGAAAATACACATACGCGTCGACATGATAATCTGATTGGATCTTTAGAGCCTGGGTCGCTGGCAGGCATCACTGACAGTCGTAAAACCTCCGATTAAGACGATGAACCCGTCTTGAGATGCAAAAATCAGCTTCTGAATTTCGCGATCATTTGCCCGCCCCTGCCAAGCCCTCTGCGTCCCCACCTTCTGAATCAAAGGGACGCTAACAATCGGAAGCTAAAGCGGTTCGCCGCGACCTGTCATTCCAACAACGACCATCTGCGCTTCTGCCATCCTCATTTACATCCCGACCGCATTCGTCTGCACTTCAATCATGGCAGCTGCATCAGATAAGTCTTCCGTATCTGGCCCTCGGCGTCGAACCAAAAGTAAGCAGCTACCCTCAAGGAGCTCGTCCCAGGGACTAATGTAAACGCAGGATCACGAAATAACCAAAGCACCAACACTTTCCACGACAGCAAGCTCCCCCTAACGCAGGTCAATTCCACACCCCAGGGCCTCTCGAACAGCTCCGTCCGGAGGTTGTACAAAATGACAGAATCCATCCTCGTCCGGATTGAGGCCTTGGAGCATTTTGATCAGGATCATTCCTATACAGCGCGTCTTCCCTCCGGTTCGCCGGATAACACGATGCAGATCTCAGAAGAAGATGCCAACTGGCCACTTTTCAAGAAGTTGGAAGCCGCCCTCGCGCGTGTCTTGGTCTTGGAAAGGAGGAGAGATATCTGCTACCGTTCTGCATTTAAAGCAGCGGATGGGGGAGAGTGCATTGTTCGGGGATGCGGCAGCAAGTCATCGTTGCCCAAAAACGCCATTCGTCATTTCAATACTACACCCACCCCTGAACATGAAGTCGCCGCTATTATCTTGCAGCAAACAGATTGCTTACAGTGTGGGATGCACTGGGAAACGCCGAGTGGTCTCGCCCATCATGAAAAGATGGTCCATAAAGAGACCCGTTCGTCGAGAATGGATACGTTCAAACCATTCTTTGAGCACCCTCGCCGTAAGTGTCTTTCTCTGATGGCCTACGACCTTGTGTTCATGAAGTGCAGACCTTATGCCTGCAAGTCCGTCAACGGAATCACCGCAGTCTGGATCCGACAGTCTACGACCAGATGCGCCGAGTCTGATGCAACCGAACTGGTCTAGCTCCAACGATCTTCAGCCTTTGGCAGACTCAACGCCTCCGAATCCTCCGCTGCAGCAATGCCAGTCTGGCTCGGATAGTCTACAGCTCGCAGCATCGGAACTGATGCAACCGAAGTGGTCCGGCTCTAATGATCTTCAGCCGTTGGCGGAGCCCGGACGTGCGTACCGGACGTTGCAGGCATCACGACCTGAATTCCATGGTCTTGTATCCAGTACCCAGACTCCAATGCAGTCAAATTGGTATAGATCCTATGATCAGCAGCGTGCGGCAGCCTCTGCTACCGGAGATCATTCAACACAGCCACCACAACCTGAATTCATCTGGGCGCAGGCGAATTGGTCTAGTTCTAACGACCTTTATCACGCTAATCATTACTAGGGAGAATCGTGTCTGGTGGTGATGGCGTTCGAGAATTGCTATTGGTTGGGATCAGGAGCAACGATCTTTGTAAACTTAGGTACATTTCCTGTAGACATCCACTCTCACACGCTGAGTTCGGGCTTGAAAACACGAAATTGTGCTGTGCCAAATTGAACGCACCAAACTCGGCACTGCTCCCACGTCCCTCGAGCGATGTACAATGAAAGCGGACACAGAGTATTGGATTTAGGGGTGCTTTCTAGTCTTTCCTCCTATCAAAATGTATATCCCTCCTCCTTCTTCGGAGCAGATAAGATCTGTTCCCCCTTTGATATAGACCACGGACCCCTTCTTCCACGGCACCTCCTGGCGTGTCTTCGTAGACCGGACCTCCGCCCACCGTGGTAACCCTTGTGGAACGAGGGGGATGACGATGTGGTAATCAGTGGGAAGACCGATGCCGCGAATGGGAGTCCCCCGAACACTTGGGTTGATGCGCGCAACCACTTTGAACGTCGACTCAGTTTCCGTAGGGGGTTTGACAAAGTCGGATATCTGCGGTCGATCGATGACCTGCACAGACCATCAGCACAATCATGTTGGTCTTTGCTCGCTGGACATACGCTCGGATGTATTTTCTCTCGATAAGTTCGCAGCAGCTCTTCGCATGCAGGCGTCCAGTCCATCTCGGTGTACGTGCTCTCTGTTGCTGACGCGGCCCCAACACTGCTCACGGCGTTGTCGATGAGGGAAGCGTCAATCACGTCGTCCACAACTTGCACGGAATCATCACGAGGGTCGGCTTTGCTGGGTGCCATGGCTGAAGTCACTCGATTGATATCGCAGAGATGGAAACTTGGTGAGGGGCCATGGCGGGGCGTAAATCTCTTCGCGACGTCGGTTGCGCACGCAACTCCACGTCCTCGCTGGATACGTCTGCGATGCTGCATTGACGAGCCGGTTGTGAATTGTAAGTTGTCTGCTCCCAAAGGCCATATAGCGAATATGCTGATGCGTGTCAGCGCTTGCAGTGAGACTGGGGATTTGATCGAGGCCCGACCACTTGTAACACCGCCAGATTTCGACTTTCCACAGTATCCAATCGTCGACCATCTCGTGACGATAGAAAATTTGAAGAGTTTAAAAGAAGTCTGGAGCACGAGGCTTTTATTCTAAGGCAACAAGGCTGGAAGCTATACACTTATAGCAAACCAGAGCCCACACCGACAGCTACGCTGCCTGGTCACGTTAGCCCTTTCTGTCTGTCGAATATGAGGACGTCTAGATGCATCGAAGCCTGAAAGCTGTGTGTGTGATTTACACTCCGGCTCTTTGGACGGAAGATCGAAGACTGAACGGTTGGATTGGCACCATTTCTTGGGGCTGCAAAAGCTAATCCGTGTGGCTTTAATCTCTACTAATGCTCTTCGTCCTATCTATGCCTAACAGAATCACTTGCTCTGTGTGGGAGGCCGCGGTGTCGATCTGTGGGCGTTTTGCGTCGCCGGCTCAAATTTGAGAATTTGGAAGTTTGGACGCCCGCCGCTTTCATCAGCTCAAATTTGAGAGTCTGAGAACATAGGGACGATCTGCTTCTTCTATATCCGCCGTCACCCTAACATGCTGCTGGCCAACATGTTTCTACAAGTTCTGTCTTTTTTCCGTTCAGTTCATCCGTTGCGATACTCGAGTTCAGTAATATCTTTCCTGCGTTCGGCATTTCAAGTCCCATTTGCGTCACAGTACCTAAGTTGTCTATCTTTCTACTCGTGCCGCGCTTTGCCTGCATTAGCCGCTTGCCTTTTTTGCCTTGTCGACTTCGTGCATGACAATGCAGGGGCCTATGTCCAGACATGGCTCCACTTCGACCGTCAACAGCCTCGAACTTCACCGCTGTTTGACGCCGGCCAATTCACTGGCCTCTTCCCCTTCCACACTCGTCGAGCTAACGCCTCCAAACTCCTACGCATCATCAGTGAACGACTCGATACTGCCCGGGTGGGACGCTGAGGCTGAGGAGATCCTTCGAGGCACAGATCTTCAGGTTATTCAACTTCTTTGCCGATATCGTACGTACAGGGATGACAGCATTCCAGGTTCAATCCTTCGAACGAGATGGGCACCTATATTGGACAGCTTCCTCCTGCGGCTGAGCGCAGGAACATACAGTCGCGGAGATGTAGCTGATATGGATCTGGATCAAAAGGTTCAGGAGATACTGCAACGGCTTGTGCTATCTTTTCCTGTCGAAGACCCTGGGAAGCATTGGGCATCACGTGCGGTGTTACTGGAGTCGGACGCGTCGTGTGTTGCCTTGCAGCTGAATGAGGAAAGCTTGTCGCGGTTCAGGAAAATTACATATTCGGACTATGTTAGAGAGGCACTCTATCCCGAGGAGTATGTCGATTCTGTGGAGGATTACATTGACTGGCACAACGGCCTGTTCAATAAAGTATTCGACCGCTTGGAGAACTTCCCGAACGAGGTAGAAAAGTATGCTCAGATTGAACAGGTGAGTGCAGCCCCAACCCTACCATTTCTTTCGTTGACCGATGCAATGACAGCGATTACATAAAGGGAGCCCCGTGCATTGGGCGGTCTCCCAAAGCCTGCTGCTGGCACTGTCTCATCGCCCGATTACGGAAGTTGCACCTCAACCCGACCTTGGATTTATCTACCGCCCACTCCGCGAATTTTTTAGGCATCGGGACCGAAACCTCGCCAAAACCTTGAAACAACTCGCTGTGCTAGAGGCGCGCTTTCAACGATTATACTTGTGGGAGGAAGGGATCGATCAGACACATCTCTTCGACACAAGCACCGACTTTTACGACCGCGCCACGACCACGCCTCCTCAAGACTTGGCACACTTTCTCACCGACTGTGACATTGCTGCGTTCTGTTCACTTGATCCTCAGAGTATCATCAGCGAAGGTCCTTACCTTCGGCAGATGCATAGACGATGGGACCGGCTGTGTGGAGCGGCACAAGAAGTTATCGCGGTTGAGAGCCGCCTCGGTCCTCTTCTGGCCGACCTTGCTGAGGCGAGTTTATTGACCTTGCTGCGCTCTCAACTTGCTGACACCCGTATTAGGAATTACGTCTTAGACGGAACTTCTACAGCCTGTGCGCTGTACTTCAAGCTTTACGAGCAACCGGCTTCGATGAATCTAAAATACCACACCTCTTTATTCTCATCGACACCGACCGGAATTACGTCTCTTACCGGGAAACGTACGAAGTGGCACCGAGTCTTCCGTTTCTGCCTCCTCATATCAGGCAACTCAGACATGATACAGAGAAAGCGGTATCGGAAATTTATTCTTTTGTATTGTACAAGGACTCGAGAGTCTCAGTGCAGGCCCAGAGCCTTGAGCAGCGGGAGTTTTCCTTCGATGGGAAGCAGCTTTCATGGAGTGCTTGGACCCGGGTCAAGATAATGCAGCGTATTCCCTGCTTAGCCGCAAGGCGCGGCAGAGAGACGAGCGAGGAAGCGCCGCGTCATACTTAAACCCTCTCGAAAAGACCAGCAAGGACCGTAAAGGTGTAAAATCTTGGCATCAGAGTCAATCACTTTTTCACGCGACAAGTCTTGCCAGTCTGAGTAACAGCAAATCTATATAGCTCAATCCTTGAACGATCATTGCAAAAGTGCGAGTGAGTCCATACCTCGCGACTGAGCACTTCGCTAGCAAAAAGTAGACCGAACATCACATGGTGACGAGAAGCTCATACGAAGCGGCTTTTGAGACTCATGAAGAGGAATCAATTGCGCACCCGAAGGGTTGGTTCCAGCGAATGCGAAACCCAGAGTCAAACACATGGACCGCAGTGATCACCTCAGATAGAATCAAGAACATGTTTCCTTCTTCTACGAATAACAAACGGTCACCGACCCTTGTCTGTATGTGCCGGTCTTCCTCTTTTGCCTCCCCACTGCGCCTGGCGTTTGACCTCAAACTCCCGCAGCAGTTCCTGCGCATTTCCTAACTCGTATTCGAGCAGCCATGTTTTCTTCCAGCACACCTTGTATTCATAGCCCTTTCCCCTTCGTCTCTTGCCAACGATCCTTACGATCTCCCACTCCTCTTCATCCAATGCTGAACCTCCTTGATCCTGAGGCTGCTCGTGGGAAAGTGGGGTGGCGGCGGCAACGCCCAGGGGATCGACAGTCGCTGTTGCTCCGTGATCACCTCCATGAACAGCTTGCGTTCCTCGATCCTGGGGTAGTGCGACACTGGGAGGGATGGGGCGATCAATTGGGGAGGTGGTGGGCTCGGTAGTAGGTGCGGTGGTAGGTTCGGTGGTAGTAGCAGGACTCAAGCAACCGTGTGTCTTTGGCTGTTCCCTTGGGTGGGAGCTTTTGAGGTGTACGGTGCCAATCTCAGACTCTATGCTCGTAGCCCTGGTAGAACCGCCAGTTTTGCCAGTCTTTTCTTCGTCATCCTCCACCACGAAAGGGTCACCTGAAGTATGTCAGAAGAAATCCCGGGTGCTGGTCAGAAATGCGCTGGGAAGCATACCTTGACTGTCACCAACTTCACTGGATCGATTTGAGCTTGTTGTATTTTCGCGTCGCTGGAAGTTTCCTAGTCAAACATGCGGCGGACGTTGAAGGCGTACTGTTCATATTCGCCTGCTTCGGTGTGCTCGCTCGACTTCTCCAGAACATCCCTGTGCTCATCATTGCTCCACAAGCGATCAACCCGTATGAACTCCGCCTTGATACCTTTCTTCTTCTTCTTCTTCCTCTTCTTCTTCTGCTTAGCCTGCTTCGCTGCTTTCGCTCTCTCCTCCTTGGCGCGCGCCTTTCTCCGGAGCCCAGTCTTGCCAGGGACAGTGCCATAATCAGAATCGGAAACCCAATCTTTTGCCCTTTTAAATTTGGCTTTCTGCCCCACGCTCGGCTTCTTGACTTTCCTTACCTTGACCCTCTCCCCCTTCTTGCCTTCAGAAGAGCTAGAGTCCCCACTGGAACCAAGGTCACCACCATTCGTTTTGCCCTTTTTCGATTTCGCCTGTCTGTTCTTCCTTAGCTTCCTCGCTTCCTTCATCACTGCGTAAAGTCCCCTCTGAAAAGCTTCGTAGCCTTCCCCTTCTGATGAAGCATCGGAAGACGAAATGGACTCGCTAGAACTGGAGCTTTGGAACGAAGAATCCTTCTCGCTGTCATTGCTGTCGTCGCTGGAGGCGTGCTTCTCTCGCCTAGAACGGGAAAGCTTGGACTTCGGTGTAGACTTCATCATTGGCAAGACCTAAAGATTCTTGGATGTTTTATTCCTTTGTGTTGTGGTGGCTCTGGGGACTTTGTATGTGCCGGGAGCAGACTTTTGAAGTAGAAAAAGGAGCGGATGGTGAGCAGAAAAGGACAGGATTACAACTTGCAGTGCTTGGCATGTGACCAGCTTTGTCACTGCTAGACCACAATCTCGGTTGTCTGGCATACTTGCGGATCGTTGCCAGTACAATAAACCGGTGTACTGAGAGAGCTCCACATTTTGTTTGGTTTAAAGCAAAGCGAAAGTCCGGTGAACAGCTCTCCACCCTTCTAAGGAAATAGAACATTCCGTATCGCTTGACACAGAGGTTTGATACTGTCGAATAGTGGCGCAAATTCTCTCATGATGAACGCAAACCCTTTGTTCTCGCCCTTGTTCACGATGGTGCTTGACGCATGTAACCACGCCCTGTGGTGGGGTAAAATGCCAAGCAAAGACCCAATCACATGACGTGGCCGGATAACCTACGCTTCTCATCCCTCTATTCGCTAAGAGGACTCTTTACGCCCCACAATCACTTCTGACGGCTTACAGCGGATTTAGGCATCGGCTGGAGCAGTCTACGCGCTGCTAATACACATCCGACATCACAAGGTTGTACACTTTTCAATACCGGACGCTGTAGGACTGACGCTCATGCTCGCCAGGCTTCCATTGCAGACTAGGACAGACGGACAATATCCTGCACTCCCGTACTCCCAAACCATCTTGTGCCTATCAAATCGCCATGTCCACGACCAAATCAGCCCTCTCGCATCTGGCGCAGGAACCATTAAGCAGCAACGACCAGAAAATCTTGGCAGGAATAGAGGATTGGACGTGCAAGGCAAAGTTTGAAAAGATAAACGTGGATAATTTCGAGCTATGTGTGGACGACGGATTATCTGGAACATACACGTTGCTTAAAGACATGGAACTTGTTCAAAAGGTGTGGCAAGATGTCCTCGGATTAGGGTTACCGTTAATACATATATTAGTTTCCAATCCGCCGATGGTCGATAATCCGAATACCAGGTCCTAAGTCCTCACCATTCTTCAGTTCAGAAGGGAACGCCTTCATCTGCCCGATAAGGGTTATACAAGGAAAGCCAACGATTTCAAAATCGCCGTTGATCGTCAAAGAAAGAACATATATTACCATGGGAGTGGATATCTCGCCAAGCCTAGATCTTCTTTTCCTTCTCTTGTAAATCAATTTTACCTCAGAAGGATCTAGGGTCGGGTTCGGAGGAGGCATCATTGAAGAGTCTCGAGTCTAAGGATTGGGAGAGTGGCCAGGCGTCGTTGAAGAGATGCGGTTCCAAGGGTTGGGAGAGTTGCCAGGCGTCGTTATAGAGCTTCGGGTCAAGGGGTTGAGAGAACGCCCAGACATCGTTGAAAACATTCGGTGCTGTGTTTGTTGCTGTGTAGTTCAATTCTTTGTTACTTTAGTTATGAGAAACGGCCCCATATTTTTTGAGACTTTACTTACGCGTTCCAAAGTCATGTGACTGCTCTGTTCCCATAGCAGTAGTGGGAAAAGATCTCGAAGGTGTATTCTGTAAGAGCTGGACTGTAGCCACGGGATTATATCCTTCGCCTCCGTCTTCGGTACGTGCCTTATGTTGACCATTATACTGCAGGCAGTGGCTCAAGATAGATCCATGAGCTCCTTTCGTGGGGTTATTCCGCGAAGAAGATGCAGGAATCAAATGGCCCGGGCTCTGATGAGCAGTGCCGTCCATCGCAATCCCAGTTGTGCTATTTGTATTCGTGCCATCACATCCACCAGAGCTCATCCGCGGATCTGAGGGTATGAGATGCTGTGGTGACAGAACGCACGATGCTGGAGATTGCTGATTCTGTTCATGTTGATGGGACTGGGTCTGTTGAAGAGGCGACGAGGCCGCGATTTTGAAAGCGCTCGCGGGTGTTGCTGGTTTCTCTTTGGACGGTCAATAAACCTCTGGGATCAGGTCGGAAGTAAGCCTACTCACGTCTGCCAGGGATAGCCAAGGCTTCCACTCCGGCTCCACTAGTAAGAGAAGCCCCACTCATGTGTTGGCTTGAGTCTACTCTCCGTGGTTAGTCCAAGGCTTTCAGTAGGCATGAGATCAATCAACCAAACAACTCACCATGCGGCTCGCGTGCCTTCAGGCGTTTAGGCCGACTAGATGAGCAATCCGGACGGCGACGTTTGGTTCCTGCTCTGGGGAGAGATTGCAGCTTGTTGGTTCCGATGGTCTTTTTGTACCATGCTATAGGAAATTTAGCTGTGTAAACGCCAGTCATAGCCTCTCACCATTGTAAATGCTCTGGCATTGACCGAACCATTCGGCCTTTTGCTCCGCGAGCCTCTTGATCGATTCTGATTTTTTGATCGCATCCGTCAAGCCATTCAACTCTGCATATTTGACTGCTCGAAATTCCCCGTATCGGAAAATCAAGATAGCTGAATATCCTATTCCACCTAGCAACGTTTCGGAAACGAGCAGCTTCAATCCGTGTTCAATCCCTGCCCTTGCTGCTACAAGGTTGTGGAAGCGATGCGTGTTGCAATTGAGAAACTCTGTGATGTGTCCGAGCTTACGACTTGGCTCGACTGATGGGTTAGTCGCTCGCTCTTTGAGTATGGATGTTCCGTGGGTCTTCCTCTCCCAATCAGCGAATTCAATAGCGAGAGACCGCTGGCTCAGTCCTCTACGAAACTTGGTATTTGTTGATGGTTTCAAGTCCCCGGCGATCTGAAGATCAACAACACGAGGATCATCGTTCCTCCATACTGGCTCAGACATGACGCCGTTCTGGCATATTTTCGACAAACACTTTTCAATTCTCTCTAATCCCCCATTTGTTTTTTCAATAAACTTCTCGGTTGAACTTGGCCGAGCTGGAGGGAGCGGATCCGCGTGATGAGGGGAAATGTGTTGGCCGAGAGAGGGGCCCAACGGATTCTTGCTGTTGAGGGTGAATGGCAACGACTCATTGGTATTCGGAGGATTTGGCGAAGATTGATGGGAGATAGAAGAAGATGAAGGCCGACCAGGGTCGTCTGTCGTAGGAGGTGACGCTTCACGACGAGTCGCCACAGCGAGGGCCTTGCTCTGATCCTCAACTAGTGACTGAAGCTGTTGCACAGCTGCTAGGAGCTCGGTCCTATGAGATCGGAGTAAGTCCACAGAAGCATTGCAAAGCACATCTAGAGCTTCCAGCACGCGGTCAGGTTCGCCAGGAGACATTAGAAAGAGTGAGAGACTGAAAGAACAGTAGATGGAGTTGGGGATTGTCAAGCCTAATATTGGCGATAATTGCAAGACCCTTGTGCTAGCGATCCCTGTCGCCAAACCCATTCTCTGATTGGCTGGTTCTTACAGCATGTCGTAAGAACCAACCAACCAGAAAAAGGTGCTTAGCGCTGTGCATCTCATCCGGCAGATTTCTCGTTTTTACTCTCTTTCGGGACTCTATTTTCTGCTCTTTGGACAGCAAAAATATAATTGTGGGGAAAATTCAGCAGTCTGGCCTTCTACGGTGTCACGTCCCACGAATTCGTGCTGCTTTGCCCTATCGGCTGGCAATCGTCGTGCACAAGTGCCCGGGTGGACCTTAGTTGGCTCTGGAATGTGCATCCTGCCAGCCGATGGGATAAGGACAAAACGCGTACATGAACAAGCGTCACCAAAAGGGTTTCAATGGGACCCGAAGCAGTTATGTGCTAACGAGAATGATCAGCGCCGCTCGTCTCTGATCGTACTGATATCTGACCTCTCCTGATGTGGGCTCACGAATGAGGAGAGAAGGAGAAACCGCCGCCATCACGTTCATGCACAGTTGCTATATAGAACCCATGGATCTTGTAGCCTCGTCTTGAACAATTTCCTGCATAGTGCTGTGTTTGCCGTGTTTGCCCCGTTTGTTAGGCACCGCTTTGTCTCCTGCAGTTTCACCTGCGCGCTTACAGCCCCTGTCTTTCTTATTATGGAAAGAATCTCACCGACAGTCCATCTCGGTGTTGTCTCTTGTATTTTTTGTACCACCCTTGCCGCTTTCCTCGCTTTACTTTGCGCGATCCTCCGGAAACTTCCAATCCGCGGGAGACGCCTTCAGACACTGGTCCTGCTTCTGAAATTAGTTCTTGACCTTATGTCAACCACCCTCGGGGCTTTGAAATTTTCCAAAAGAAAACCATTGGACGACGGTAAGTCCGAAGCTTATTTTGTTTACCGGCAAACAATAATAGACGGCCTGACAAACAGGGATCATTCGATTGGTCGACTACATCCTGCTTTGTTGCTCCTCCATATGTACAACGAGCTTAGAGGTAAGTCTTCGCTCCGTGAACGATATCAAACAAATACTCATAATCAATTGCAGCACTTCTACTTATGGAGCACGTATAGGAAGGTCTCTGAGAAGGGTCTCGGGTGGGCGATACATCGGCCTGGTCTTACTGTCACCATCGTTCTCAATCTTTTGCTGTTTTTACCCTTAATCGAGTAAGTTCGTCCTATTATCATCCGTACACACCTTGACCCACGTCGTAGATGGCGTAACGAATCATGGCAATTCTGGATGATTTCCGGCGTCAGCCTTGGACACTTTTCACTCTTCTGCCTTGCTCACACATGGCTCTTGAAAGATATTTCACTCGCTCGAAAATGGTTCCGTCTCGCAAGTGGCTATCTAGCTTGTCTTTTCGTCGCTCTCTCGTCGTTGACGTCTTTGTTTGTGGGGTGGAAAGTGTTGTGGGCTCGAGCTTTGCTTCCTGAGGTCAGTGAGAATAGAGCCCTAAGCCAGCGCAGCGGAAATAACTGAGAATACAGATCTTGTTGCTCTGTACTTCCGGGCAGCTTTCAATACGTATTTGCATCATTGTCGCTACTCAAGCTCGCAAGAAGAAGCCTCGGAGAATACCGGACGAACCCTCAAATGAATCGGTGGGTATCCGTGATAGCGACACTGGTCCAAGCCACAGGAGACCATCTACTACATCGACACCAAGGAAACAGTTGACCGCCGATACGGCTAACGCGGTAGAGCTTTACGCGTGGAGTGCGCGAGAAACTTCAGTCTGTCTTACCTCACCAAGCGATCATGTAAATGAGGAACTGGATCAACTTCGTGACCTCTGGAAAACTTTCCAGCAACAACAAGCAGACCAAACTAAAAAGCGATTGGACGAAGGAGTCATCAGCCGCGTTCAAGCTGAATGGTGTTGTCGTTGCAAATCTACGACGAAATTCTGGGAAGGGGAGTGCATCGAGCGGTATTGCAGACACGAGCGTTGTCATAATTGCTGTAATTTCAACGCAACGGTGTAGGTAGAATCGAGCCAAAGAAAAAGAGATCGTATACTAGAATGAGATCACTTTTGGCGTGTTATTTGGAGGGATTGGTGACAAGTGCTTCAAGTATTTTTGGTATTTAGAGTCTGCATTGTCACTGTACCTTCGATGGAGGCTGCGCGGATGTCGAGACATGGTAGGCTTGTACGCCCAATAGCTCCCCTCCCTATAAACGACTGGCATGACTCGCCCACAACGCTACTCGAAGGAGCCTTCCTTGCTAACCCTGCAATACTTACAGGATTACGGGGTAAATACCCAAAATTGGTTCCTTTCAACCTTCCCAGAATGGAATTGATATCCTCTGCATAGGCTTCGGCGAGCTTTTCCTATCATATATCCGTGTCTTGAGCTTATGACAATTAACAGACCAGCTCCAGGAACCGGAAGTTAAGGAGGCGGTCTGTCGCTAATTGAGCTCGGAAAAGGCATAAAGGAGAGAGCATGTGCAGCTTCGGTACGCAATGTGGTTGGGCCTGGACAATGATTGGAGATCGAATACCGTGCTTGATGGGGGCGAGAGAATCGGTGGCGTTGGAGAGGCCAGCCTAGGAATCCGACACTCATTCACCGCTTAGGTAGCCAGATTACCGAAAGTAAGTAAACACTTAGTGGGCTTGTAAAGGCTTGCCTAAAAAGGACTCTTTGTACCGCATCTAAGAATCTTCGTCCACAAAAAGAATAGTAATAGTGATGATTCGCAAGTCGGTCAAACGCCCTTGAGCCTGATGTTATTATAAGAAATGAAGGTGAGGGTCGATCTCTCGTTGACTTTGCTAGAGGTGTAGAGCCCCGGTTATAAACCTTGACCTCCCATCAGAGTATCAGAAGGAAACTCTTGACTCTTCCTCCTTTCCCACTATATCCAACCTCCTTCCCCATTGTTCCCGCGAGCAGTCGTCATGTACAATTCCGCTCCCGGCCCATATTATGAGATCATCTTTGACGCTCCCAGTGAAGACTGTTTCAACCATCCAAACGGATATCGCTCTTTTTTCACCTTCGTTGACTGGCACCTCCAATCGTACAGTCCGGAGGGTCACAGGTTTACAACGCACTTTCGATCTCACATGATATCAGTCCAACTTCTGGACTTGAGGACCGGTGAACTGCTGATCCCTGCGAGATTGAATCACGCTCAGATGGAAGGTCGTTTCGGATGGGGCGGCCATTCTTGTGACTACGGAGTCTTGGTATTCGGCTGCAAAGGGTTCGACGGGTTCCTTCCCCCGCGTGCCCACGTACCAGTTTTGCCAGTGGGTGACCCCCCCCCTGAGCCGTGGTGCAAAGCTGACCGCAAATGCAGCCTGGTTATAGAATTCCTGATGGTTTTCCGAACGCCAAGAATGAAAGCACCGACGGGTCAGGCATCATTCATATTCGCGGGTCAGCAGAGCTCTCAGGCTTTGGGCTAGCTGATGGGAACGTAAAGAGCACAGTCGAAAGTGAAAGTGTGACGACCATCGAAGAGGGAGGGGAAGAGATTGATGAGACTGCTGTGCTACCTATACCTATAAAGATTGGAAAGGCACTCTTTTCGTGCGGCATGCCACTCGGTGGTGTACACCTTTCCTCAGCTCGCCGTCTTGCTGACAAGGACCAAAATCAGGACGCAAGGCGCTCGACTCCAGCAGTATCTGCTGATAATCAATATGAGAGCTGGTTCTTTGACGAGCACCATGGATCAAACACATCTCGCTAGCAGACCGTGAGCTGTCAGGCTTCTCGAGGGAGCTCTTGTTGCCTCCGGAAACGGCAAGGCGGGACGTAGTGTTGTGACGGACACTTCCTGGGTCTTAGACGCCAGCCCGTTTAGCTACGTAAACAAAATGTTTGAATACGATGGGACTCCGGCGCGTCAGGGCCTGACTTAGAGATGATGCGTACTGGCAACTCCTTAAATCGAAGTAGCCCGCCGTCACGGTCCTATAATTCTGTAGTTGGTATAGCCCGAATCTTTTTGCTGCAAATTCAGCCACCGCAGGTTGTACCACATTCGGATTGAAAGGCGGCACAACGATAACTCTCATGGACTTTGCAAAAAGTGATTGACTCCACAGCTTTGGCGATCTCTAGAATTACTGTCTAGACGGCCTGCCGAAAGGTTCCGAGCTGGGTCTCGATGTAGCCTTACGAATCGTGCTGTCCTTTGTTATGAAGGATCCAGTCTCCAAGTCAGTCTTTATCCACCAGTTACTACAACCGATTTCTGGCAACAAAGCAGCAATGGGACTTGTTTCCTGTGCCATAACCCAGAAACCAACAAATAGTGAATCAGAAATTGCAAGCAGGCATCCACTAGCCACTTCCACTTACCGGTAGGGGAGCATGACCCGTGCTAATTGCGCGGTCAGTTGTAGCACGAAACTCACCGCCATTTCTTAGGACGAAGCAAAACCAGCAGCGCAGGCTGTGTGCGAAACGGCATTTGTCCCTCGCACGGAGACGCCTGTTCCTTACCCGGGCAATCGCACGATTCGAGACCCACTTTCAAGATACGTTATGGGAAAGTGAGATAGAATACTTGGCTGATCTCCTGAAGGTCGAAAGGCCAGCAAGGAATAAGAATCCCATTCATGACGCTTCGTCACGTGGACTGCGAGCACAAGATTTAGTAATGCCCGCTCAAGGTTACACTCCGATTAAGAAACAGGTACAGAATGGCCCGAAGTCGAAAGCAGCAGAGAAAGACGACGGAGGTGGTACAGGATACGGAAGCGGAGCAGCACAAGAGAAGGACGACGGCGAAGCAGAGGAAATTGAAGAGGAAGAAACGGACAGAGAAATACGATGGCTGGAAGCGGAATGGGACTCCCTCGCTAAGATTTGGAGGCAGATGGATCCAGATTTTCATTGGAATGATGCTTATTAGGTGGCAATGATCAAAAGCGATTGTCTCCTCCTCCAGACGAACTATCTTGACCGGACCATACAACCACGCCCTCGTAGACTTCAGTCGTAATCACGTTCAAGCGGGGCAGCTGGGAACCCTTTGGCAAATGAAATTGATTGCCGTCCATACGCATAGATCAGTGGAGAGAGACGAGTACCAGATCCTCTGCTTCCGCCGTCCTGCCCGAACTTTGCTGAAGGCTTGCTACGATGCTTGGTTCTGATAGTCCGGCTGCAGCTTGAGTAGTGAAGATCCCTTTAGCTCTCAAGAACAGCTTATGAACGGATGAATGTCCCCAAACAATTACCCTTGGGACAGAGGAATTCGAGCTATTAGTGTCTTGTCACCTGCATTTTGATGCCTTCAACTCCTTCCAGTTTTGTAGCAGTTCTGGCGCGGTGAGACGACCTCCGTCCACCCAGGACTGCTTCCATCGAACGAGATACTGCTTACGCGGCCTCCCAGGCCCTTGCTTCACATGCCTTTCGTCGATAATCTCTCCTTCCCAACACTGCTGCTCGTAGATAACAGCCATCCGAGACGTCGGGCCCCGCTTCGATTGTCCACTTACCATTATCGTACTATCGTTACCTGGGTCTCCCTTGAGGCCGGTCAAGTGGGAAGCAGTCGGTCGACGTGTTGAGATGTGGTGGGGTTTGGGAGGTGTATAGGTGCTGATATCCGATTCGTCCCCGGTCTCTGTTTTCTCGTCCGAAGAGAGCGGTGACGAAAAGCGGCGACGCTTGATACGACATTCAAAGGGAGCCCTCCTTCCAACAATAGACTGAAAGCGCTTCTTCTTGGACCGCAGCAAAGGCGTCTTGTTCATGTCGCTACCGTCGTTTAGTCCTTCCCTCTCCTCTTCCTCTTCCACATTATCCGCTTCCGCCTCTTTATCATCCCATCGACCTTTCTTGCCCTTCACGACCGAGGAACCAGGCTCGGGATCCTTGGAAACTCCGTGGTTGGAGTTGCATGGTTTTTTCTCGGGCGTCGACGGGAAAAGGCCGTTGCGGTACCGAGGGGTATCTGGGATAGACTGCACGATTTCCCGGTGGAGAGGCGTGCATCTGGACCGACAGCATCTCTGTTAGCCTTGGAATCATCGAGCAGCGGTTTGGGGGCCTTACCCAGCTTCTGGGCTCGCCACGGAAGTCGGTTCGGTGTCGGGTGAATCCTTACCCTCATTCTGTTCCTCGGCAGTCGAGCGGTCGCTGATGTAGACGCTGCAGCTCCCGCCAGTCTCACGTTGAGCGCTTTCGAGATCGTTGACCTCGGCGTCGTTTCCGATTGCTGCCGGCTCGGCTGTGGACCGTTAATGTTGTTTTCAGCGATAGGCGGAGTCGACATACCTACCCGTGATTTCACCTCGTCTCGGTTCAGGATGGGTATCACCGTCGCAGTCGTTCTGGATTACATCTTCCAAATTCTCCGTAACGTATTCACCGCTCAAGCCTGCTCGTTCTGACTCTTGCACCGCTCCGGCATTAGATAGCAACTCTTCGAGAGTTGGGAAATCATCGA
>JAABUP010003216.1_pt1 | contig 29215 bp, 17 predicted proteins | sample 5559201 | NCBI WGS metagenome assembly JAABUP01 (sample SAMN10711887, study PRJNA513373) | rock metagenome | isolation source: Antarctica rocks | place: Antarctica | reverse complement strand
GGATTAGGTCTATTCCGGGAGGACTCTCTCTTTACGGTCATTTGATGAACATTTCTTGTTACCGGCGATGCGGATCTGGCGGGGACGATGTTGAGTGTGGTGTTATGGAGTATGAAACAGATTGCCTGCAAGCATGCTTTCATAGCCACAATGTAGCCATCTATGCGCAACCATGGAAAGGATGGCATATGCGCCCTGCTCAATCCATCGTTAGCACCTCGGTCGTGATCTGCCCAGTATCGACGGTGTGCGCCCAGTTTCCAGACATCTCTAGCTTGTACTCGGCACCGGTGGTTTGACCTAGTATCTCCACTCTGACCTGACATTGAAGTACGCCTATCAGATTCCTAGCTCATATCCGACACCGTCGCCCTACTGCAGGTCAAGCACAACGCGCCCGATCAGTTTCCCGTCATGCATCTCGTGGAACACCTGCCAACCGTCAGTCTCTTCTCGCTCCTTCCGTCAGGGGCAACCTCCAAGTCACCTACTTCGGTCAACTTATCCATCTTCTCTACCTTAAAGTGCGTCTTGACGATCCCCCTCGCGGCAAAGTCCAACACCTCGATCGCGTCCCTCTGATTCCCCACCGCCACCGCCGTGATGGTCTGCAACTTCACCACCATAGCCGCCGGATAACTCTTCTCGATCGGCACCGACTTCCCCTCCGGCATGCCCACACACACCAACACACCTCCGAACCTTAAGAAATCCATCGCCTGCGCATAGGCCTTGTTACTCGCCGTGCACACAATCACCGCGCTCGCTCCCAGCCCGCCGGTGATCTTCTTGACCTCCTCCACGATGGAGGCGTCGTCGTGTTTGGTCAGGTCGATGAAGGCCTCGGCGCCCGAGTCCTTGACGACTTTCTCTTTGCTGCCCGCGTCGATGCCGATGACGCGGTGGGCCATGCCTCGCGCCGAGAGCTGCACGGCGATGTGGCCCAGTCCGCCGCCGGCTCCGCTGATGACGACCCATTGGCCGGATTTGGCGCCTGATTTACGGAGCGCTGCGTAGGTGGTTACGCCGGCGCAGAGCATGGGGGCTGCGTCGGCGGATTCGAGGTTGGAGGGGATGGGGGTGACGTAGCTGGAAAGACGTGTCACCGTCAGCGATGCTTCGAAGAGAAAACGAGACGAAGAGGAGTGAGACTGACTTCGCAGGGCCTACGATGTATTGCTGGAATGTGCCAGGGGTGTAGTATCCGCTGATCTTCTGATTGAAGCAGACACCATCTGCGCCTTCAAGACATGCCGCTATTCATACCCTTCTCTTCAGCCTTCTGTTTCCCCTTTGAACCCCAATGTTTGATTGGGATTGGCTTGTCGTGTTGGACTCACCGCAACCTCCACAAGCCGCGGAGATCCATTTGACACCAACTCGATCTCCGACCTTGACGGTGGATTGCCCTGCTCCCGGCCCGAGCTTGGCCACTCTCCCGACTCCTTCGTGCCCGCCGACCTGGCCTGGTTGCGTGGGATATGGCAGACCTGCCCACTGTGGATAAACGCCATCAGCATCAGATGGAGCCTCGCGTTGAATTTGCCTTGCGAGATATTCATACCGAATTTGTCATGACACCTAGATCCGAATGACATACGCCGGAGTGAGTCCTTGGAAGCAATTGCTCAGCATATCTGAGATACGTTTGACGCATATGTGATGAAAGGAGTAGGAAAGTACAAATTGATCAGAACCTCACCGGGTCCAGGCTCAGGCGTGTCCAGCATCTCGACTTTGGTCGAAATCTTGCCGGGGCTGTCATAGACGCAGGCTTTGTATTGTTTCGGTATCTCGGCCATGTCTGCGTGGAACGAATGAGGTAGGGTATTATGAATGTCAGAGAGTAGGATACCCGCAACGATGATGAAGTTCGAGCGATGTAGGTAATCTTGAGTACGGGAGTAGACGGTATGTCATGATCATGTACTTTCCCAGGGCATGATGACCCACCGGATGCGGGGAAACTTCTGGCGCGGATACATGTAATCCATCACACTATCCGGAGGACGGCAGACATGACGGGCCGTGACCAACGGTGGAGTGCAGCACCTGTCGAATAATTGCAAGTCCACGCGGAGAACTAACTTGAAGTGAGGAATTGGACATACCGAGGCAAGTTGTCGATGGTGGGGTCGGGATGGATGCGCTAGTGGGGTATCAAAGCGTCGAGTACGTACGGTACTACATGTCCGAGTATATATCGACAGGCTCTCCCTGTATGAGTACGCAAGTACGACTTGCCTAGCAGAACACTTAGAAGCGCTCCAGTACAAATGCTTTCCGTCTTGCTAACGTATACAGGAAGTCATCGTTGTCTTCCGCATATGTACACGGCCCTGTAAGAGGGATAGAGCTGTACGGATACGTACACTCAGCCAGTGCAGGGAACAGGTGGCAAATAGCTGTCAACATTCACGTTCTGCATTTTGAACAAGTGTTGCCTGATCAGACTGATCTGCGTATTCTTCTGCGCCGTGTTGGCCGGATTACCGTACTGTAGGGTGAAGCCGTCGGAATGGTTGACGTAGATGTTGCAGTTGGGCACATCGTGCATGAAAAGCGACCAGAAGAGATCTCCTGCTACAACTGGGTTCGGCATGTTCTGGCGCCCCTCGATGATGCTGAAAAAAGATTGAAGGGAATCACCATTGCCCGTCCAATCGTATTCTCCAACCAGATAGACCTTGTTGACCGTACTCACCAAAGCGATATCGTCCTGAAGCTTGGTGTTCTTTGGTGGGTAATAATGGTCAGAAAATATGTCGATCGTGTCAACATCGAGGTGAGCCTTGTTGACGCCGTACGTGCCATCGACCACGAGCTTTTTCGGAGCAAGTTTCTTGATGAACGCCTAAGGTTGTTAGAGGACAATCACGGAGACTTGGCTGAGCAGGTCGACCAACCGAAATTTCCGAAGTCCACTCCACAGGCACATCCTGATCCCCGAAGATTGGGCCCCCGAGCTCATTGCCAGTTTCGTACGCGAAGATTGTCGGATCATCCCCATATGTCAATCCAGTATGTGGGTTGACATGATTGATCAAATGCTCGATGTAGTCCTTGAAATCCTGGACAATGGTAGGATTCGTGTAGAACTGCTGCACGAGGGGATCGACTTTCGAAGAGTCGGAGCTGCCGATGTTGATCCCTCGGAACCGCAAGAAACTAAACTTTCCTCCGTGGTAGTAGTCCTAGAACGGTCAGCTTGTGGGGCCAGTGAAGCGGACGGTGTAGTGTACGTAGTTGTCCACCAAGGGAGCCATGATGCGCAGACCGTGTTGACGCGCCTGGAACACGGACCAATCGATGGTAACAAAGGCTTGCTCGTTGTACTGCCCGAGCGCAGGCATAAGACTCAGTGGGTTGCCCACACTGACACCTAGCGTCTGGCTCCGGATCAGGTGCCCCCCCATTGTCTGCAGTGTGCGCATGACCTCAGTGATCCTCCCAAAGGTCGGATAACTCGCATTGAAGGGGGGGTAGAAAGGCGCACCGGCCGGGGGATGGACGTTCTCGTCGAGGCCGAGCCAGTACACATTTGCGCCGCTGGCTGTCCATGGCTTGCCGTCGAGCCTGAGCTCGGCACCTTGACGATTGACGTGTGAGCTTGGAACATCGGTGCCATGGATATTGGGGATCACATGAGCGACCCGATTCGAGACCACAGCCTGAGCGCTGACTGTCGCTGCTAAGGTGAGGATGTAGAGCTTCATCGTCCGTTGCTGTACGATTGAGAAATGAAACAACACAATGACAGCGGAAAGGATATGGGAGCTCGTCCATCTTCATTAAATACACATATATGCTCCGTAGCCAGCTAACGGTAATTTCGACACGCGGCGGGCTGTGTTTCCGAAACGGAACGATCTTCACCGTCGTTTGTTCTTATTCGCGTGAACGGCCAGAAGAAGCGGGGAAGTCATGAATACATTAAACAGTCTCCTCACACGGCATGTACTTGAAGTAGTCATACTGCGAGGGAGCTTCGCACTCTGCATCACAAAAAGGTGAATTGCGTAAGAATGTCCGGAGAATCGGCTTAAGCGGCCGTTAACGAAGAGTTTGATCAAGGTTTGCACAATACGCGAGACGAGCCGCTGTGTCTATCCTCTGGTAAAGGTACAGATCAGCCCAAGGACGAGAGATGCCTCATTCACCTGGTTCCAGGTTTGATTCTACCTATTAGTGCCTGGGCTTCATGGACCTGCCTCGGCGTTATACTGTCCTTAAGTTGTTGGCTGAAAAACAGTGCTATCGAGGAGAACAAGATTCAGGCCACCCCGATTCGCCAAGCCACAGCATTATTGGGCTGGAGTGAAGTCTTTGCCTTTCAAGACTGTTGATCCACCGTAGAAAAGATGAACCATGGGCGGCGGTGGCTATCCTTCGAGCCGGACACGCAGCAGAGGACACGTCCCCCGTCTGCGAAGCACTCACTCGGCCCAAAGGTCTACCTATGTAGGGATGACCAACCTCGAATTCTCGATCTCACCTCCGCGTTAACATCACAATGGCGCATCAGACGTAACGCACATAGGCTTGATAAAGTTCACAACTTGCCAACAATGCACATCCTCGCAGCCGCACATGACTAGCGTTTGCTTGGCTGAAGAGTCTTATCGAAAGATTAAAAAAAAGAAAGTCGGTTCTAAGGGCCAGCCCACAACCAAAGGAAAGTAAGAATTGAATACGGAGAGCTCCGCGTAAACATTTGACGCTGGCCTTGATAACACTATAGGAGGATGAGGAAACTTAATGGGAAAAATCTGGCCACCCTCGCTGAAACCTCGCCCACACTGTACTGATACACTTGCAGCCGCCACCCATTCACTACAGAAATCTCACCTCACACGGCGTCTCTTTTGCCCAGACACTGAGCTTGCTGCTGCGCCCTCAAGACGTTGGACCAATTGACCCAACGCCTCCAAGTAGGCCTCGGTCGCGCCGTTCGCCTCAACAGTCTCAAGGACCCCCTCGAGCCGTTCGGTGAACTGACTGACACTGGCGGGCGGAAAGTCGCGCAAGGTATCGATGACGAAGTTCTCTTGCTTCCCAGTTGGCTCGTCCGAGGAGTTCGCGGTATTGCCGATAAGGTGTACGTAGAGGTTACGATTCGCTTCGCCCTCGTTTTCTGGAGCTTTCCGGTCCCAGTCGATGTCCTCGTACACGTCGTCGTTTCTGGTGCATATGTGCTGAAGCAGCTCGACTAGGAAAGCAGCTGCCCTAGATAATACGTCTGGTGGAAGGGGCGCACGCGAGTTGAGGCAGTCGCTGGTTTGCAAAACGATAGATCGCAAGCGCTCTGCGCACCAGGCTACGTCTGTCGGTGCCTCATCTCTGCCGGATGGCCCATCACTAACGTACTCGTCCAGCCTATTGATCGTTGTTTGCGCACGGCTTCTTAGTTTTCCAATGTAAACCAGGGCACAGCGGGTGGGAGGAACAACTTCCCGTAGTGCTCTATATACAGCATCGTCGTTCATGGCTAAGTTGGTGAGGGTTCTCTCCAGTTCGCGCGGTACGTAGCACTCCTGTAAGCTGAGGGGCGCGTCGGTGATGTTTGCAAATACATTCATTCTGTACTCCTCAGGCAAGACCCCCGTGGAGTCGAAGACTGAAAGCATGTCCCGAATCTGGTTCTTCCGCACCTCAAAGGACGGTGGATCAGGTTGCTGGGGGGGCCAGCCAAAACGCTTTGTCAGTTCGTCGAGACCGTGACCCGCAATATACTCGAATGGAGAGGGAGCATGCTGTACAGACCCATCTCTAGCCAGCACAGGCGGTGAAGTGGCCGGGAATGGTTGAGCCAAGCGCATATGATCAAGAAGCCACTGTGCTAGGTCAGCATTAAAGCATGCACGCGAAGATGCGGCTCTTACGTAGATGTGCTTGCAAGCAGACTCCCGGATATGAAAATCGGTACAGCTGCACGTTGGAATTGCGTAAGGGCCTTCTGGTGGACCGATCCGCACGCTGGCACGTTCGGGGATCTCGAACGCGTAGTAGCCATTGATCTCACGGCATTGGCCGACATCGACTTCCGCGTTCATGCCCTCGATCGCTCGACTTCGTGAAGCCGGAGAAAGCTGTCGGCTGTCGTAAGCAATACCGGATGATCCTTTGATGATCATGTCTCCGGGTGAAGAAGCTGGCGAAACGGACGGTGCTGAAGCTTCTCCACCGCTTGGCCCGCTCTCATCCAGCCCGCTCTCCTGCTCGGTGTCTCGAAGTGCATTGAGCTCCTGAGTCTGTTGCCGCTGTTCCCGCTGTGCCTGGGAACGCGTGGTCGGCATCCTTCCTTGGATTTGGAGCTTCTGTAGCTGTCTTGTTGGTGTCGACATGAGTATCAAAAGTCCACGATCACCAGTTTGTGGATAAGATTTTTCCGGGCAGCTCGCCCGCTTTTGTAGCACAAGAGCTCCTTGGAATCCCAGGCATCACGCTGAAGTGCTGAGGCGTGAAGGAATGCTGCCATATGGGGACGAACTATCAGCCCCACAACGGCGCTTAAAGACTGCCCATCAAAATGAAACAATTAGGGTATAAAGCCGCATACGCCACGATATAGTCATATCTCCTGAAGCCATACTTCGCGTGGTCGGAGCATGCCAGGCCTTCCTATTGGCGTGGTGCCTGGTAAGGCTGTGGACCTACAACGGCGTGAGAAGCTTCGCTGCAGGTTGCGGCACAATCTTAGATTGTCCATGGCTGCAAGTCTATTGCCTCGAGCTTCAAGACTCACAGTCCGGATGCTGGTCCGAACACAAGCATCGGATGAACCGCTCAGCTATGACGACTTGGCCATGGTCGCAGGCAATTAAGCCCACGGCACGGCACGACTTGTGGACACCTGACCAGCTAGAACCGTTGGCCTGTTGATGGTGTATTGACGTACACCGAATTCTGGGAGGTCCCAACTCTTCGACATGGTAGGGTGGAGTTAGTTGGATGCTGTGTCCAATGTATTATGTGCGCAAGGCTGTACCATTGACTGTGGAACATATCTTCTTCTTTGACCCGCATGCACCTCTCATCAGAGGACAGAAAGTACTATGTATGGTTGGGAGTCTATTTTGCCTTTGCTGTGGACGACTGTGTCACATCCAAGCCTGGAGGAGTAGTAAAGATTGGGAGCGCAAAAACATTGTCTTAAATTAGCTCGACGGAACGGATCAAGCCACGATACAACAAGGCTCCGAGTGGCTGTGCAGACTTCATGAAGCGAGGAAAACCAAGACCGCTAGCTGTCTCCGATGCCGGCTACAAGCAAATCGAGGAACATTGGAAATAGACAATAATGAAACGATGTTAGGTTCTCTGATCTCCTCTCGCTGATACAAACTTCAGGTGGAAATGTTTGAGACATTAATAATCCCCCGAAAGCGTACAGAAAGTGCAGGTTGTTTTCGACACTGCAGCATAGCCCTTGAGCGCTGGGTGAGGGCTCTGAGCTTGGACTCCGAAATTCTCTCTAATACAGAGGCGAGCTCCTGCATGATAGTCCTGACAGGCAATGGCTATTTCTCGAGTACGCAGCTGGCCCGAGGGTTGCAGTGACTCAAGTTCATCAGATGGTAGTGATGTATGAAAGAAAGACCTACACATCCTCCGTGAATTATTGAGATCGATCCTTGCCGCATTGTCTCTGCGGAGCCTACTGGAAGCGTCATCGAGAGGTTGTCTAGCTCACCAATCCCGATAGCTGCAGTGTGTAGTAGAGCATTGAGGACTAACGACCACGCGCAAAGCTTCCGTGCCTGGACAGCTCCGAGATAGAGCCTCCGCTCGCCCAACAGTTGGAAAGCTGAAGACCAACACTAGTAACATGAGAGAACTAAGCGACAGATCAATCACTACCATGTATTCACAGTAGAGAGGCAACTCACGGGGCGCTTACCGCGCTGCTTGGCCCCATCCCAATGCTGCGTTCACCGAATTCCTCTTTCGTCCGCTTTCCTGTCTCAACAACATGCTTGAAGGATACACTGCCCCACGGGAGTCCTGTTGGATCGTCGTTGATATCGAGATCACAGGGGTTGGGAGAGGTATAAGCGGAGCCAGCCGCTTGTTGAACTCGTGCGTCCAGACCCTTATCTTCTTTCTTTACCTTCTCCTTCTCCCCTGCCAAACGTCAGCGGCGCAAGCCAACTTAGAAGAATTCGAACGTAAGGAGCATCTTGCAGTAGGAAAGGAAGTTCCACCGCAGAGGTGTGGTGGAGCCGTTGACCAGCCTCGGGATACTTCAGCAACAAACATTATCTTGAAGCTCACTTACGATACTTGCGTTGGGCCAGCCTGTTCTGGATCTTCCGCCTCTCTTTCGGGTCTGTCACCTTCGACCAGTCATCTTCTCGGGACGAAGCGGAATCAATGTTAACTCGCATCTGATCCGACATCGCATGGTTTCCTGCGACTGAGATGATGCTATCGGTTGGTTTTGGTAGTGCTCAATTTGGTCCGTCCGTACCATGGATGGGTAGGCTCCGTCTAGGACATTTACCGATCCCCCGGTTCGAATGCTTTATAAGTAACGGACCCGAAAGACTCACCACAATGAGCTCGAGAATATGGAAGGTTAGACCTGGCGTGTCCACACGTATAAGCTAACTTGCAGCCTGTCAGTGATGAAATTTGGGATACTCCTGAATAATCAGGAGTCCGGGTGGGCATCAGCTGAGAATGTGGGCCCCATCATCAGGGGATCCGAGATCGACTTCCCATTTAGATGTCATGTAGACACCAAATGACGAGCTAGTTGGGATTGAGTATATCAGCACGAGCCGAATATGAACAAGTAAGATGAGCTAAGATTGGCCGGTGGGCGGAGACGTCGAAGCTGCAGATGGAGATATAAGTAGAGAAGAAACGCTTTTCAGATCGCGGCTGTGCCGTGAGGATGCTATCCCATATCCCGGCTGATAACGTCATAGCCTCCAAACTGCAACGCTGAACACTTATTGGCCAAGTCTGAGTAAGATGCTTTGGGGGTTCGTCAGCGACAGTACTTGAGCAGCTTCTGAAACATCGGCCGACTGCCCGGAGTCCTGCAAGGCGTGTGGCTCTAAACACAACTGGAAGACTATCATTGCGACCTGATCAGCATGACAATAGAGGCCCTTCACTGAAAGGCGACCCAACATAACCATCAAAGCCAACGATGGAGGGCCGTAAGGCGGATATCTTCACAAGCCTAATGTCACCTTGATGGGCAGTCAACCACTCTCGGCAGCTGAGACTCGTTTGACCCGGAGGCAAGGCTATAGTGAAGCACCTTATGTGTGGGGGTCTGCCTGCCCTATGGAGAAATTTATAAGAAAGACGTGTCCTTCCTGACGATTAGAGATGATCATGCAACGATGGACCAATCGCAGTGTGCTAAACAGGCTGATCGCGGGTCCCCGGAGGCTTCGAGACGGGTAGGAGATATTGCACCGCGAGCCCTTGCTTGACCATCAACATGCGCGGGGCCTGATGAATCCGCTACCGTTCGAGCCTCCATCATGCGATCATACTCTAATAAATACTGAGCATTGGTGATAGTAGCGAAAGTGGTATTGGAAATCCGGAAGCACACAGATATTGTGCTCCTAGTCATCACGGACGGAGATGGCTGAAGAGACGGCCTTTCAGCCTTGGTTGAGTGGCTTGTTCATATGCAACCCTTAGTGTGGCTTGACCTTGACCCAAAGTGGAACAGATATGCTTATGTAATAGAGCCTTGAGCTTGAGCAATGGGGGGTGAACGAGTATAGTGGATTGAATTTGTACGTGACAGTGACCGAGTCAATGACTGAGCGAGGCTTGATACGTGTACCATTGACGCTCTCAGCTATGAGGATATGAACCGTCGGGAAGGAAGTCGCATCACCGTCGGTCGATGTTAAGCCATTGTAGCATCATGGCCTCGTCTTCACGGTTGGTCTAGAACACCAAGGCCTACATTGCATCACTGCTGAAAGCGTTCCTAATAACATGGCCGCTCTGGCAGACATATACGTTTGTTAGATTCGATAGCTACTGCGACGAGCCACCACTTCCGACCACATACAGGACGCCGCAGCTGCTTCTTTCGCAGGTAACTTGACGGTTCAGATCTGCCGAATCAGAGTCTTTGGTCAACTTTCTTGCTCTGCGCATACTTCCTTGTGCATTGCTCCTTCAGGTGTACCTTCTTCTACATGATGCCGCCACTGATATGCGTATTAGATTCTCTTCTGCACTGTATCCCGATATCAGGTTTTGAAGTGAGGCCCAGAGCTTTTAAAGACATCCTAGGCGAGATCCACGACAACCGAGTCTGAAGCTCCGAGCTTTGAGCGACATTCTAGCAATCGTCATTGTAGAGACTATCCAAGGTAACTTTTCAATGTTGACTTATGGGCAGGGTTTCAGCGACACTTCTCGCAGTTGCAACCGCGTCCGAACAGCTTGAATTTTTTGCCTTCCTCCGCGTCATCTTCCGGAAAATAACGGACCCTGATCTCCTCCCCATCCACGATAGCGTGTGTGGTCTTGACGATGATTCTATTCGGAATACCTGGTCTTTCGCTATCCCAGAACCACGTCGCATTGGCTCTCTCTCGGCAAGCATGGTTGAACATTGAAAACCCTGTGTTGACGTACAAGTTCTCGAGGTTGGCACCATTATCTCTCTCTCGTTCCTCCGCGGAGTCTATGTCGTCAGTTGAGCCTCGCCGAAAGTGGTCCCAAGGGACGACGTTGAGTAAAAGTTTTCTCAGCACGGTTTGAATCACCCACGTGTCGAACTCCAAGTCTTTGAAGATGTTAACACCGAGACCGAGTAAGATATCGAATGGGACAACAATATTCGCCGCGAATCCAAATGGAAATCGCTGCTCTGGCGAGGTTGGCATGTCTTCACCACCACAAAGTGGCAGCATGGCATCAATTTCATGCGCCAGTAGGTTTGCAACAGTTCCCTCTCGACGTGCGATGAGCGTCATGTCAAAGACCTCACGCAGGAGGAGACTGAGGATTGTGCCGTGCCTTTCATGATTGACCGGGAGGTTCCGTGGTCCGTCAGCTGGTATCGGCTGCATTGCATCATGAAGCCACCGCCAGTCTCTCCCGCAAGCCTTGTTGTGGAAGATTTTGCGGGCAATCTCAAGACAAGTCTCTGGCTCCTCTCCCACAGGTGGTAGATGTGCGCCGTTCGAAGGTTTCTCTACGGTTGTTCTGGCGCCCTTCGGCTTCTTCTGAACATCAATCAACCGTCCCACAGCCTGACTTGGTGCTGGCTGCTTGCTATTCTTGTTGGTTGTGGTGGTCGATGGTCCTGCAGCGGGTGCGGTTTGATCAAGAGGTGCACGACAGAAATAGAGGACGACATCGCCTTCCGCACAAGCACAGCAAGCCTTTTGTTGATTTTCCCGTTTGGCCTCTTGGCTGAGGGCGACCCAGTCCGAAGCAGTCTTCTCAACTTCCGCGGATGATAGTATCCTCTTGCAGTTTTCGCAGCGTAACGGCTGAGAAGGCGGTTTACGCGCGAGGTGACCCCTGACCGACGGCTCTTCGGCGTATATCAGAACTCCTCGTTCAAACCCTCCAGAAGCGACGACGGCCAGCGAGCTATCGCCGGCCGGTTGTACTTGGAGACGGGGACCATTCTTACTTGCTCCCGGCCACTTGTTGATAAAGCTATCATTGAGCTTTGCCAAGAAAGAGTCGTCCGTGCGGTCGATATCGCCAGCGGTCTGAGGGTAGCGCCTTGCAACAATGCTTCCCATCCTCTTCTCGTGATCCCAGAGGTCCTTTTTACCACCACTCTCCTCCTTCTTCATGGCGATAAGCCGCCGCATAACCTCTGCACGTTCACTGAATGCCCTCGAATGGTGACCCGCTTGAGCAATCCTCTGTATCAGGTATTTGTCCATCTCTTCGTAGTCCTCCCAAGCCTCGAGCGCAATCAGAGACAACGAGATGATGTGGTGGAACGTCCTGCGCAAAGCTGGCACGAAAGAATTGATGCCGTTCGCTCTCCTTATCGTAGCAACAGGCTCTTCATGACGGGCCGCGCCGGTCGCCATGATGTGTTGCTCGATGGCATCCCAGATGCGCGGATAAAGACCCGGCTGTTGTGTCCTGAGATTGATATTGTGTAAGATTTCGACGAGGTAGAAGGCGCGGTGGGCGTCTCCGAGGGCGAGATCAAAGTGACCCAGCTGGTAAAAGAGATAAGCGCGGGATGTCCAGTAAGTAGGATTGTAAGGTGAGAGGAGGATGGCCCAAGTGTACATTTCGAGAGGGGACAAATCTTTCCCGTTCTGAATCACCAGCAGGAATCGGCTCGCTCGCTCGATGCCCCATTGCTGGAGATTTGCTCTGGGCAACCGACCATCCGATTTGCCTTGTCTTTTAGATTCATGATCGAAGAGGCGATCTTTGAGTTCAGCCACTCTTCCTGCCGTGGATAAACCACGCTTTTGGAGACCTTCTTGCAGCCTCACCTTAGTCCAATACAACCTGGGCTTCTCCGATTTCCATCCGTGTCCGTCTACGACGGTGTCTTCTTTTGTCGGAGCAGCTTGAACCGCAGGTACATTAGAGGAAATTTGATCGTACGCCCAGCCTCGAAAGCCGACTCCCCCATCATCAGGACCATTCATCTGCGCGTTTGGATCGATGCTCTTCTCGTCAGGAGGCTCCCTCGACCGATCCGGCACGATGTGGTCGTATACATTTCGAACCAACACGCTCAAAGCATCGTCTAAGGGGGTTACACCGTTGGGCGCGAGGTTCGCGTTGGGTAGAGACCAGAGCTTGTAAGCCAGCTTGTAATCGTCAGTGCTGGGTAGTGGGCCCCATGGGACCTCGTCGAAGAGGTCTGGCTTTGGTGGCCAAGGTGCAGGTCTAACTCCTGGTGCCATGTTGGGGATAGAGAATCGCTCGTACCAGGAGACCGTCAAAGTCCTTCCGAAGCGCGCTGGGAGGAGTAAATCTGGAAATGTACATATCGTCAACAAACGCAGTGTTTACGGGAATGTATCTCGCCCTTGCTTGTACCACAACAACTCTTCAATGCAAATCGAGAAATGAGACGTCCAAACTTACCGCAATTTCAGATGCCAGCAGTGTTGATGTGCCATTCGTTGTACCTGATTGACTTCCGACTTGTTGGTGCGAACCTGCTCCGGCATCCTGCCGCTCTTAGCTTGATCCCAATCAAAGTGCACTTTGAGTGATAGGTTTGGAAGTCTATGTGAATCTTAACAGCGTCGTTGCTTTCTTATATATTTTTCGCCATTTATAACTCCGAGCAGAACCCAGCAGTCAAGCTATTGTACAGACAGAAGCAGTGGTCCTAAGGTCGTATGAGGAAGGTTCTCTTGAAAGCAAAGAATAACGCTCAGATATTATGCGAAAACAAAAAAGAACGCAAATCCTTTGCACGAGATAAGCTCTGGTGCCATAAAGCGATAGATATTGCCCAAAATCCCCTCCCGCCTGCCAGCACGACGCAAATCGCGCATCTAGACGTCCGTTCGCCAAAGAAAAGATAACCGGCTTTATTGCTTGCCGCCGGCGGATGTCTCTTTCGTGTATTTGGACTTCCTCAAAGCTCCGCAACAGCGCCCCAATCCTCTGCTGCAATAAGTGATGCCGCTATATGCACGCTTCAGACTCCACACGGGTATTGTACAGGCAATAGGACTATGGAGCATGTGTACGATATGATGATGACAACAGCACGCGTGACCAGCTTCCCACCCGTTGAGCTGTTGAGCCACTACCGACTCTGAGCCGCCGCCAGCTGAGTTTTTAACGAAACGACCTCATCTTGAAGTCTATTCATCCGCTCCTCTAGACTCCGGACATAAGCCCAAAGACCATCGGTGCCGGTTGCGAATAGGTTGCTGCTCCCTTCGCCACTGCCTTGTCCATGGGTGGACTGACCGTGGCTGGAATGACTATTACCAGTGGACGCAGTCCCCCCATGGCCGGGGCTGGACAGAGAATGGTAATTTGAGGGATTTCCACCGCCACTAGTATGATGTTTTCCAGATTGACCAGCCTGGAATCCACTTTGCTGTAACTGGGTAGGTCCTGAAGCTTGGCTATGAAGCGTGAATCGTGGATCTGGTGGTGTAAGACCAGGGAGGGAGGGAAGCTGGGGAGCGTTCGACTGACTTCCGCTGGATATAGGTGGAGGAAGCCCTAGTGGGGGCGGAGTCCGAGTACTCGTCCTCCTACCATAATGATGTTGTTGGAATTGTTGCGTTAGGCTGGGAGATCGATTCCGGTGGATGCTACTATCGGAGTGTCCTATCTGGTGAGAAATCATGCCTGCAGGAGACAGCGGCTTGGGACTTTCCGTCATCCCACCTTGAGAGAAAATGGATTGACCTCCGATCTGGAACGCATGGGAGCCGCTACCACCGGCTGGCAACTGATTCAGTGTGTTATTCTGAGTGCTCGGAGAAGTCGAGATACTTGATGACCCACCACCGTGGGTCACATTTGGGGGATAGAGTCCCCCCGTTGGCTGCCGGGCGGCGACTGGCGGGTAGGTGCTAGGCTGCCGAGGGTGATAGGTACTTTGCTTGGACGCCGCTTGACTGTGGTGGGTTTCGGTCGGAACATCGTGCTTCTTAATACTGGGCAAGCTCAATCTCCTCCTCTCCTCTGCAATCTCACTGTCTTCATCCATATGGTCGACATCCTGCGAGGTATCTCCGGTATACATGAGCCCATCCATACTATCATCACCGCCATGTCCGCCTTGTGATCCTTCCCCGAAATCGTCGTCTCCTCCAAAGCTGCCCAGACTGGCTCGCCTGCCAGCACAACCGCCTTGCCCTTTATTATGTCGAGCCAAGGCATCTCCTCGGGCGAAGCGGCGGCCACATTTCGGGCAAATATGTGGTCTCTCGCCTGTATGAAGCTTGGTGTGACGTTTGAGATCATGGAGGCGCCGAAACCTCGCCTGGCATGTCTGGCAAACATACGGCTTCTCGTGGCTATGTGTCAGCAGGTGACTTTTGAGATTGTGGTGACGAGTGAAGTCTGTCGAGCAGTAGGGACATTTGTGCTTCTTGGTAGACGGAGATCTCGGGCTACTCTGCCCTAAACCGGAATGTGGGAGACTCATGCCTCGACGGGCGTCACTTGCGAATTGCGCACTCGCTAAAGGCCCAGGAAAGGTAAGCGCTTTCGTCGCACGCGCATCTTCCGTTGTTGCGGCTTCCTTCGACCCGTTGCTGTTTCGCGGTGCCCCACCTTCGACTCCAAAAGCATCACCAATAGCGCCTGGGCTGGCCACAGTGGCGCTATCAGCTAATGCAGTTGGGCCGGTAGTACTATCTAGGGTTCCAAAACTCGACATGCTCACAGGGCTGGTCTGAGCATTGTTGTCTGCCTGCGTAACTTCGGGTATCTTGATAGATTTCGCCACAGCCGTCATCGGCTCACTCATCGTGTTTATTGCGGTTGGTGCGTCTTGAAGCCTGCTGATACCCCTACCGACACCTCTAATGAGAGCACCTAAAGCAGCTTTGGCAGGATTCGGACTCTGTTGCTGGGCGCGGAGCCTCCCGTTTTCTTCGCGCAGTCGCCTCTCATCTGCCATAGCAGCCGCCCCGGTGAGCGGTTGCGGGGAGTATCTGGGAGGAAGGCCCAATTTTGGTGACTGTGGCGCAGGAGAAATTCCAAGACCGGCGGTTGCGATGGAGGTCAAATGAGGGAGATAAGGAGCTTGTTCCAGGTTTACAGGATTAGTGGGTTTCAAGCACCTTAAAGTTTCGGACTCGGCCGCGGTTGGTAGGTTTGAGGATGATATGATCGAAGTGGGTGTCGTAGGTAACGTAGCCGAAGCCGACTGAGGTCCTCTGGGGGTTCCTGGAGCGGTATTCGCAGAAGCAGAATCTGCCATAAGCGCGTATCTTTGCCCGATTTATGTGGATAGATGTGGGCGAGTATGGAATAGATATTCAGTCTTAGCCGCGATTGGTTGCCTTAGATACTAGAGGATGTTATCCAAGAGTCTTGAGAAGAAACGGGATGGATCGAGGTGTTTTGTTGACTAGCTATTGCTTGACCTGAGTATGTAAATGCATAAGCTACCAGACAAGCTTCGGGAAATCTTGGTTTCGCCAGTGGGATCCGCTGGGCGTGGAGCATACCTCTGCAAACGAGTTTATTGTTGACCCGAACCCTGAGAGAGGTGCACTGAAACCGCTGAGAATTTCGGATGCCCAATGTACTACTCCGGGAAACACATCTTGTATTGTATAGTTGGGTTGGTCGAGGATAACATGGCCAGGAGAGAATAGGCGGTGTTGTAAGTGAGACTTGGACCCGCCGTGTACTGGTCCACAAGACTGTTAAAGCAATCGCTCCAACAGAAGACACTATATCATATGGTATTCTCGAGGTAAAGATATAGGTACAGGTATAACCAGAGCTGTGAGTTGGCGGACGGCGGGGCGCCTGTACCTTGGCTCGTTAGCTTTTGATCGCGCCTCGAAGTGTCGCAAAAGCATCAATGTGGAGTTCATTACCGTAGAGTACTTGCGAAGTCCTCCCTCGACTACACTGTCTCCGCCGCAACGATTACCAAGGTCGGCGATCAGTTGCGAGACAAGACCTCATACCTTACGGGGCGGTCATGGAGGGCTGATCTCGCCGAACCTGCTTGTGACGGAGTCCTTTTACCTACGTACTTTGCTTAGTGGTAGATGGTGGATTGTGGACTGTGGACTGGATTGTGGCTGTGCGCAAACCGAGGCGCTAGTCAAGGAATCTGGGAAACTGAAAACAAACTCAGCGACAAGGCGAGCTAACTTGAAGGGAGTAGCTCTGTACCGGGTACTCTAAATTAAAGTACAAGTACCTACCTTACCGTACCTCTCTGTAGAGTACTCTGGCTTTCCGTACCTTACTTTACACACTGCATTGTAAAGTACCTCCGTACATGTACGAAGTAAGGTATCAAGCTGTCCCGGATGGGGTAGCAATGTGGGAAGTTCCTTCTACAGTGTATAAAATATAGTTCCAGGTCATAAATGATTGCCGTTGAAGAACCCCCCAAACAACATGTCATTGAGGTCTACTTGTGTAACAGTGAGATTTGATAGATTACATGCTTGCAAAATGCCTAGTCACAGATCTAAACACATGGTGTTGATGTACCGGGAGTCCGTCAAACACCAAGAATCAGCAAGCATTTATGATCTAGACCTATATGATTATCTGTGTCATCTGTAGAAGACATCTGTTCACTAATGCTTGTGAATTTCTAGTGATGAGTTTAAATACACATGATGTTGATGAGCTCTTTGTATATGGGCTTCGTCAAATACTTGAATTTGGCAATCATTTATGACCTAAAACTATACTTTACTTCTGTTTACGCATGAATGTTAGATGAACAGATAGGGCGAATGTTGGTACTTGTGATCCCACAGCGGGATACCATAAATAATACGGACGATTTTCTATATCATATTGAGTCTCTTAACTACGTGTACTCATACATGTACTTTGTAAGAAGTGACAATAGTGACGTAAAGAGGGGGCGTAATGATGTATCTGTGGCGCGGAGCTACAGTACCCTTCAGCCATACAAGTACCCCCCTTGATGTTACCCCAACCTATAGTGGCTTGTCCGCAAAGTAACTGAGATTCGGAGAGCATGGTACGAGTACCGAGCATAGAACCTTACATGTACAAGACTCATACATGCAGTCATGAAATGGTCAGCCTCCTTGTGTATTTGACTTAAGTACGCCGTGTCAGTGTCAATGGTACACTGATGATAAGTAATGCTCAGCTACAGTTACAGCTACAACACTTAAGAATTCATCTCACTTATTCTGTAAGTGAATCAAATACAGTCTTTTAAGTTAACTGTGAATTTACTGCAGACAGTCTGAGAATCTGTCAGACTTTCTGAACAAATACCAGTCATGTATTAGCAGATGCCTTGACTGAACTTGTTATGAATTTGCCACCGTCATACAATGATGCTGAGCACTGGGGCCTTATGATGCTGACTAAGCACAGTGTACATACCTATAACGTATTAGCCACCTAGTCGAGCCAGCCACCTAAGCGAGCCACCTCAAAACCTCATACAAATCATAAATTTTTAAAAATTCATAACTTTATCACATTACAGTGTATTTACTTTAAAAAATTGATATTCTGCTCTAAAATAAATTGATTAATTAAGAAGAAAAAGATTATATAAGAGTTTCAAGAATGATAGTAAAAGTATGATATACTTATAAAATACTATAAATTACAGCGTTTATATATAAAGAACTCAAGATTAAGTAGTTTTAAAGATTATAATAGAGCTATTAAGTAAATATATTTATATAATGTCAAATGAAACTGAAATATCTGATCTTTTATATAGGTGTTGTGAAGTTATGAATTTTTAAAAATTTATGATTTGTATGAGGTTTTGAGGTGGCTCGCTTAGGTGGCTGGCTCGACTAGGTGGCTAATACGTTACATGTATGTATACAGTTGCGCTTCAGACCCCCCTGCACCATGGCGTTCCGTCAAGGGCACTAATGGCCCTTCAGGATTAGCTTACCGTGTGAAGGGGCAGAAAATGGGAGTACCAGGTACCTAGTAACGGGTAGCGCTAGTCAGGGATGGTCTGAGGTCCTGAGGCAAGTATACAGCCTGAGTTGCCTCATTATTGGCAATTCAGGCAGCACGAACTCCACCGTTTGACCCGATGGATCTCGTCTTTCCTGACAAGACTCACAATCAATCTCGGGAGGCCCTTCATCTGGGCAAATTGGTCCAGTAGTCTGGAACATAATGTTGCTGTATATCGACAGCACGGGAGATATGGCAATTGTCACCAGCATGTGGTGATTATCACCGATGCAATGCCGCCTGCGCGTCCGCCGTGAGCTAAGCGGTATGAATTTCCCTTCACCCCCTGCCAGCTGCTATGTTCACATCGCTTCACAAGCTCACTGCACATGTAAGCCCTTCGTGTTGACATGGATTGAGTGACATGACTATAAAAGCACAATGACCACTGGCGCTAATGCTATGCAAGGCTGCTACGTGAACCCTAAGCACTCCTCACCATGCTGTTCATATACAAAGATAAGCGATAGTTCGCAACTAAAACCAGTCCGCGATTGATTCATGGGTATAGTAAAGAAAGTACACGATGCGCACAAGCAGTGATCAAGCCCACACCATCATTCATGAGAGCGATGTAAGCTTCTGCAGAGCGGACAGGACACCTAGCAGACTTAGATTAGCCTGCATTGAGGGAGGTAAGTCATGACTATGTGAATACTTGCCAGTCACACCCTGGGTAAGCGTTGCCGAGGCTTCCGTGTTCCTGGAGCTGATACTGACAGTGGTAACATCCCTGATTGTCTTGTCTTCCCCGAGCTTATTAGCCCATCTGAATACAACCTCATCCTCCCGAGCGTCTCCTGCCACCATCAAAAAGTCCGGCATCTTCTCGACCTGCTGCTCAACGTTCTTCTTGATTCGATCGAATATGTGCCTGGCAGCCGTTTCTTTGCTCAAGTGGATGGGCTCAACAAGAACGGCTCCATCGATTGGTACGGCATGGATGCGCTGGCTCTCGCAAGCATCGTTGATGTGATTCGTGCAGTCCCCCGCCTGCCTCGCCGCAACCTGGTGGTCTTGGGCCTTGGCGTAGTTGAAAATCAACGAACAGTGGCGCTCTTCGATCCAGCTGCCCTCAGTACGTTCCCGATAGTAGTCCAATATGCCGATCACACTTTGCTTCCAAGAACTCATCTCCTTCTCGTCGGCCAACTCAGTCCAATTGTCGGTGTCGAATTCCTTCAAAAAGCAGCCATTTTCGGCTATTAGGCCAAGATCAGGTACGCGACCAAACAAACGATCCAGCTCCTCTGGCCTCCTCCCGCTCATCACATATACCATGTTCTTCTCATCATACAGAAGATCGTTCAATACAGCCAAGGTACGTTCTGGGCTCGTGAGGATGATGCTCGTTGGCGAGCCGTAGGATGCTAGCGTTCCCTCATAATCAAGGATGAAGAGCCGCCGATGCGCTTTTTGGTATTGGTCGCAGAGTTTGTTGATAGACAGCCTGGGAACCGAGATTGTGTCTCGAAGCGCGTGTTCACTCCAGACCTTCTCCAAGTGCTCCATGAAGGTGGCAAACCAATGCGCCGCCGTATGATGCATGACAGCTTCGTTAAGCTTGAGCCACCTCTGTTCACGCTCCTCAGCGCCCATCTCCAGTGCCGCTTTGATAGCCTCAGCGCATTTTCGGTAGTCCCAAGGATTCACAGACAATTCATGGCCCTTGAAGACCGAGGCGCTTCCGGTGAACTCACTGAGTATCAAGGAACCATGTTTGTTTTTTGTATACTTACCATCTTGACAATACAAAAATTCGTGGCTGGTAAGATTCATCCCTTCGCGCAGACTTGTGATCATTAGGGCATCCGCAACGGTTATGAGGGCAAGATACTGCTCGAAACTGATATCCTGTTTCAGAAAGACTAATGGTTGATGCGCGAGAGTGGAGTGGGTTGAATTAACTCTTGTGACTATGTCGGAAACTGTTGCATCTAGCTCAGCTTGTTCTGTCGTCGATGTAGCCACTTGGATCAGTACGACCTAGAAGAATTAGGCCTTGGCTTACGCTTCAGGAGGCAGTAGGGAGCTTACTTGTTCACTCCATTCGGGATACTTGTTGAGGAAAAGCTCGTATGCAAGTAGCTTCTGTCGCACACCCCTGACATGGTCCAGCTTGTCCCGAGCTACTATAAGATGTTTACCGCGATACCGATCCTGAATCACCTGTAGCCACTGGGCGACTGCTTCACCTTCTCTGGGAACGTTCAAGGAGATCGGATCGATGCCGATTGGGAATGTCGAGACGTTGACAAAACGGTCCTCTAATTGTACTCCAAAGTTGGTAGCCTCTACGCAAAGCAGTCGACTGCAGGTCTGCAAGAAGTGGCGGCAGTACTCCTCTGTCTGGAATCCAATGAGGTTTGCGCCTAGCATCCCTTCAAGTAGCTCTTTGCGTACAGCTAGGCATCTAAAAACCTCTGAAGACGGGAATGCGACGTGTAAGAAGAAGCCAATCTGAGCATCTGGGAGCCGTTTCCGGACCATGGACGGAACTAGGAGGAGATGATAGTCGTGGACCCAAACAATGTCGCCCCGTTTCCAATTCTTGACAATCTTGTCCGCAAACGCTTGGTTGATTTTTACGTAGTATATCCAAGAATGATCCTCGTAAGCCTTGCTTTTTGGATTGTCGGGGATCTGGTAGTGGAAAACTGGCCACAAGATGGTCTTGCAATAGTGCGAGTAGTGGCCATTGAAGTCGCTATCATCCACAAAGATCGTCAAGCATTCGAACTCGTTTGTAAGCTTATCGTCGATATTGGATCTTTGAGCATCTTCTAGAACATCTACTGGCATGCCCAATGTGCCCACCTAGGTAGACTGTCACTAGAATTCACCCGACTCGTTGAAGGTGCACTCACCCAGGTCTTTTCCTTAAGCGTACCAGCCTTGCACGCAGCACCCACCGCCTTCTGGAGGCCGCCGTTACTTTGGTCTGCTTGTTCAACCGTCCACGGCGCACTGGCAAATACGCTGTCGTAGCTAGGCTGACTCGTACCTTTGGTGGTTTTACGTTCTGCTCTCGCATTGTGGGTGAGTCTCCCATGACCCTTTGCGTGCTTCAAGATGGATGCTGGTGGTGGCGATAATGCCCTTGACCGCGGTTGGTTAAAGTTGCGGCCACTGCCCCATTCGGGCGAGTGCGGATCGCTCAATGGTGATGAGTGGGAATCATATGGCTGCGCAAGACTGGAGGATACTGCTGAAGGTCGATTTCGAGAGAAGAATTCTTCGTGGTCTGCGGTCGCTGCAGGCGTTGCCGGCGGAGTTGTTTGTGTATGTTCCTGACCGCCGTATGAATTGAACAAGCTCAGTGACTCGCCTTTACTATTACCGGCTGCACTGCTGCTCGGACGTCGAGCTCGACTGTGCCGGCGCGCAGGTGCAGGGACTGCAAAGTGTATTGTGCATGGAAGAAAGCTACCGATATGGCGGAGGTCAGCTAACAAAGACCAAAAGGCGGTTCCGTGTAGGACACATGGAAATCAATGCACTTACAGAGAGACAATAAACACCGTCATGGCTGGCGAGCGGGTCAATTCGACCCATAGATGATATTTGCGTAGGTAATATTCACGGCTGTTGGTTCTTGAGGACCACGGATGAGGAGGATCTCTCAATGGTCATACGAAGTGGGTAGGGTACAGTACTTTACCTGGCGTCGATCTACCTTAATTACTTTGGTAGCTAAGGTACCTTAGCTGTTTGAGTTCGCAGTACGCTAAGGACTTTCGGAATGTTCCAAGCTGCAGCTTTTGGGCAAGCTTGCCAACAGCAGATACCTAATTTGATACGTCAGACAGCAAAAAGACATTCAAGGCCTCAGGTAATTTTGTTAACATACATGTATGTAGAGTAAAAGTTATACTGACAATTTATATCATTAAAAGTACTCTAACAGTATATATTATAATTTAATATGTTCTTAAAATATATACTAAGTTAAGATAGTGAAAATATACTGTATAAAAAGCAGAATTAAATTAAGAATTCTTAAGAGTGAGTTTCTTCACAAATAGAATAAATTACAAAGAATTTTCATAATTGATGATTTACAGAGTATAGTGTAACAAAGACATAATTAAGCTTATAATCTGTTAAAAACATTAAAAGTGCACATGTACAGTGATGTTTCTTAAAACAGTATATATTATAATTTAACAAGTTATCTTAATTAACTGAGTTTTACTCTTTAATGAGATAATTAAAGTAAGAAGATTATTCTTAACATTCTGTTTTACATGATGAATCAGAAACTGTTAAGCACATGTATTTTTGATATATAGTATAGTTGTTAAGAAAAAGAGGTGAGAACACCTGCAGAAACTATATACACCATGCTTATAAGCACCTTCATACCACGGTGACCGGCACCATGGATTGACGGTGGTAAAACCGTAACAGCTGCCCCCCTCGAAATTAAAAGACAGCGCCCTCGCTGTGACTGCGGCCCATAGCCACTAGCTGCGTCCTGTAGACGTCTCACCTGCCCATTGACCTCACATCGTAGTCCACCCCAAGCCCTTGAAGACCCACGCTCGTAGCCCTAGCCGTCGAAAAGGATGTCAATTAGGCTCAATTAGCCGCGGAAGGAACGTGTACCTGGCAATAGGAAATGGATGTAATTATACGGCTGGGTCTTACTGGATTCACCGTGATCCACGTGCATGTGGTGTCGTAGCTTTTCGTAGGTGTCGAAATGCCAGTGACACCGTTGGCATGGTATTCGCGTGCGTGGTATAGCCGTCAACGACAGGGTCATAGACGGCGTCGTCCTGGTTGTCAAACTCGGCGTTGGCGTGGCATTAGGAGCTACATTGCTACGGCCATTCCATGGCCTCGAGTCGTAGTACCCTCCTCGTCCGTTGGGGCCTTCACCTCCACGGTTATTTCGACCTCCCCCGTAGCCATGGTAGCTTCCTCGAATTCCGTCGTTATTAGCCGTGGCTGGCGGTCTTTTTTGGAGGTATGCGTAGATGTCGAACCATGCCGATTTCTTAGAATTTAATAAGGCGATGAAAGCGGCTATAGTCGTGGATTCCCGTTGGGTCGTCGAGGTCGTGTCGGAGGCCTGCATCGATGTGCTGGTAGGCCATAGCCAGTGCTGATTGAGTCGGCAGACTCACTGCCTTTCGCATGCCGTAGAATAGCCTGTAGATAGGCTTCTGGTTCGCGTCGATTGGCGGCGTCTTCAGCAGTGTAATGCTGACGGCTAATGGCTGTCATAGTGTCGGCCATTGAAGGTCTAAATCGACGAAGTAAGGCGTCACACCAGGAGTCGAAGCTATGGAGGTTTGGCCGCTCAGTAGCAAGCAATTCAGTGATATCTATACTGTACGGAAACAAGAATCTAATTCGCTTAATCATTCGCTGTTACACAATCTTGGCAAACACGGGTCATGTGACTTCAGAAAATCCACTCTCTTCTTCTGGACTAAGTGGCGGAGGGCCGCAGGTCCGACGCCGTCCAGAATAAATGTGTTAAAAACACTTTATCTTTACCTACATGCAAATGTGTTAAAAACACTTTACACCCCTGTGAGGGCCGTCATTGACTCACAATATAAGATACAAAATCATGTGACCTGCCTTCAGAACACCTTGCTGCTGAGGTGGTGATATCCTCAACTTCAAATCTGATTCTCAAAAGCACTCAAAATTGATCTTTACACCTCTGTGAGGGCCGCCATTGACTCACAATATAAGACAGAATCATGTGACCTGTCTTCAAAACACCTTGCTGCTGAGGTGGTGATACTCTCATCTATATTGTACAAAAATAAGAATTTTAATCACTTAATCATTTGCTGTTGTCAAATCTTGACAAACACAGATCATGTGATTCAAACTGAGAAAACTGAAATGCCTCATTTCATGTGCAAATGCTGCACAGCTCTGTATTCAGTCATTTATGTTCTTATCATGTCTGTTCAGACTGATAACTACATATGTTTAAAATGCACAGTTAATAAAGACACTGCACTGTTTTTGAAGCCTGCTGACACATTAAAATGAGTTCTTTATAGCTAGCTAGCTAGCTGTTAAATTGAGTTCTTTTTACATGTCAAAATGAGTTCTTTATAGCTAGCTAGCTAATCATTAAATTGAGTTCTTTTTACATGTTAAATTGAGTTCTTTATAGCTAGCTAGCTAATCATCAAATTGAGTTCTTTTTACATGTTAAGATGAGTTCTTTATAGCTAGCTAGCTAGCTGTTAAAACAAGTTCTTTATACACATTAAATTGAGTTCTTCATAGCTAGTGTCAAAGACTAAAGCTAAAGGATTAACTTTATGTAATGAGGCTTTATCTTAACTATCTGTCATTTACTTAAGCCTCTCATTTCTGCATATATATATAAAAGGTGTGCATCACACATTTACAACCTTTAATAATCAATCTATTGATGAAGATCACTATACTGCTACACACATATAGAACACTGTTTAATTATTATATATTATTATTATTATTGTGACTGCTACTGTTTATTCTGTCATGATAGCCTGATCTTACAGCTTTAATTACTTTACTCTTAAAGAGACAGTTCATTCAGTAGCAGAGTTTTTTCATCATGATCACAGAACAGCAAATGACAAGCATGAATACCTGAAGTACTTCTGTCATAAAGTCATTAAGTGTTTAAGCAGTCAACAATGTACTGACAAATTTGTTTGTTAAAATGTTGTTCATTAAGAACATGACTTCAGCTTAACTTATTAAGACTGAAACACAGCTACTAATGAAGCTGAAAGTAATACAATAACAGAAGTGAGTTACAGTGTTATGTTAAAGTGTTGCTGCAGCATGTGTGTGATAAGACAACATTGAATCATCATATAAATCACTATTAAATTGAGATATATCTATAAGACATAGATTGTCTGAAACACTCTTCTTCTCTTAAATCAGACATCAGCAAGAAGACAGTGAGTCTGACACTGAATTGACTATTAAAAGACAAAAGAATGATGAGTCAAAACTTAAAATCACTGATCTCAGACTCTATTTAGATAAAATTTATAGAGAACTCATTGAATTTCTATGCAGATGCAAGCAGTTATACAATACATGATCTCATTTATATCATTAAGACTTTGTCAGAGTTCTTTATGCTAAAGACTTACTATACAGTGATTCTCAAAATGCTTGATATTGTTAAGAGAAAATGAGAAAGAATCATTAACATATCATATAAACTCAGTTTAAGAACTTTCTTCTCAATGAGCTTAAGTCAGCTGCACTAGAGAGGTTTTGCCACACTGTCACTTTTTTGAACACTTCACTAACTAGGTAAGGTGTGTTTTAATTAAACAATGACAGAGGGAAGAAAGTGTTTCTCACTTTCACAAAGTGAAAGTGAAGAACAACTTCTTAATTAGGGTTAGCGGTTCTCAATTAGGCTAGTTTCAAATTTAAATTCATCATCATTCAATGACAATTCATCATCATGCAATGATGATCTTATAAAAAAAAAGCCCTAAATTACAAAATGCCAAAATCTAGCTTTCAAATCAAGACCCTCAAGACTTCTAGTTCTTTTTACCCTATGTGCAGGAACCCTATCAGACAATTAACCTGGTCAGCGACCTCAGAACCTTCCTGCCGCCGTTCTACTTGATCTTTCACCTTCAATATGCTTTTACCTTTCTTCAACATACTCATTGATTCAGCCTTAACCTTCTATTGATCTCAATTCATTGTGCTTTCTAGCACAGAGTTGTCTGTTGCTTCTTCTTCTCTAAAAACAAAGGGTTTTACAAGAATCAAAGAAACATGATTGACAGCTGACAAGGACACATCTCTTATTCATATATGCTTACAGAATCAGTCAGCCTATGGATTAACCCCAGAAGATACCTACTTTTGAAAAAAAGTAAGACTGTCATTTGCAAAGGAAACAAAATGAGACTATACCAAACCAAAATGACATGTCAGTGACCTGATACAAAAAAGAAAAATACATTTGAGAATGTTAGAAACAGGCGACAAGAACCAGAAAACCACATACACCAAGGCAATTGATGACTGAATTAAGGTCATCAATACTCATACTGATGAGAAGACCAGAAAGAAACAAACAGTCAAAGAAGAGGCCAGAAAGATTCAAACAACAGAAAAGACACAAGATAATCTGATGCAATGTATGGGCAATAAACGCTCATACGCCTCCTTCTTCTCCTCCTTCTTCTTCTTCATGTTCTTCAAAGAATCAGAAGAGATTCAAATAGACTCATCATCTTTAAATTCTTCTTCTATACCCTTTCACAGTGCCTCTATCACCTCAGCACCCTTCACTGTCTTCAATTTGGATTGACACTGTTCAAAATGAACTTGATGAATTCAAAAACTCAAAACAACTGCTGACAACAATTTCACTGGTGTTGTGGGTCTTGAAACGGCTTTAACAAAGTTTGTGAAGGTGTTGACTGCATGAAGTCAGCAGCAGAGCGGGTCAAAATGAATGAGAAAGGCAGAACTGACAGAAAGGGTGAAACAGATGAGGAAGACAGAACCAACAGAAAGGGTGAAAAGAACAGAGAAGGCAAGGAAGGAAGACTCAGAGGTTTTGAGCCAACTGAATAGGCTAGAAAAGAGAATGTCAGCTATACTGCAGGCACTAGAAAGAAGAGAAAAGGAAAGGGAATAAACTTAGTCTGATATTAAATACTTCTTTATAAAAGGAGGCTGAACAAGGAACTGACTTTCAGCTGCACTATTGCCATGCATGCATGTGTAGCAGTTAGTTAGTAAAACACTTACTAGATAGTAAGCAGCCACTGGCTGCAGTCCAGGACGCAATTGAGTACTGAAAGCGTTGTAAGTCCATAGATTCTGGGTCTGCCCAAAAGCCTGTTCAACCGCGATCCGTACACTTGAAAGACGGTGATTAAAGGCTGCCTTATCGCCAGTAAGAGTTCGTCCTCCTGAATAGGGGCTGAAGATGCCGTTCAGATGCTTGTAGACCTGGTCTTCAAATAGGTATAGAGGCTGACAACCACTGCAGACTTGCTGAAGATCCCGTTTCAGGCCAAAGTCTCAAACAATGACGTGATTGTTGATCTTCCCTTCATAGGGGCCTGCAATTGAGTCAATCAGGCCATCTGAACATACCACTGCCTGGTATTTAAAGCCATGATGTCTCTTATACCCTGAATACATTGTTTGCTGCTCTTTCTGTGGGCGGCATGTTTCTTGAAACGTCTCATTCACAAACCCCCATATTGTTTTGTGTCTTCTTCACCCTTCAGCCCTTTCAATTGCCTGGTCATACTGTTGTAGGCGTTGATATTGTAGAATAGGATGTCAATGAAGCATCTTGCTGTATTGTCAACACAGATGTTCAATCGTATTCATATAAACCGTGAATAGGTAGGCGACAGAGTGTCTAAAGAAAAGTGTAAGTTTGAATAGTCATTGTGAAAACAACAAACAAACAAGAACAAGACATAGAACAAGCTTGAGGAAGAGCGTGTATTCAGATTGCCATTGAATAGACTCAAGGTTCAGAAACAAAAGGAGACTGTGGATTTCATGCTTTGTAAACCTAATACTACTGTTAGTACATGTATACTAAAGAAGAAAGCACTTACTGCATCATACAATGTTGTCGTTCCTCACCCCAAGTATTCAAACTGAACTCAAAGAATGAGTACTTAACCAAAGAAACATAATGATGCTGAGGGAAGTTCAATTGACTATATTGAAGTATATAAACATATAACAAAAGAACAAGAAGCACTTCATTCTTGTCGTCCATGGTGGTTGTTGATTTTGATGTTTATTTTGGTGTTTATTAGGCAATTTAGTCAGAAACAACTTCTAGCAGTTGTAGTATTTGATTTATATGGGTATTACTAGCAAAATAAACACAGTCACTGCTAGAAGGGTATACGGAAGTCTCTGGACTTTTATATAGCTTGATTGGGTCTAGTTTCTACGCTAACTACCTTCAGAAGTGTTCAGAAAGTGAAAATTTGAAAGTGTTCAGCGGCAAAACCTCCCTACTATAAGCATTTAACATTACATGCAAATGAAAATTTACACTGTAAATTAAGAATCAGAGTGTCAGTTGTTTCATTGCATTTATAAATAAGTTAAAAGAATAAATGAAATCTTTCACTTACTTACAGAGATACAATCAGTTACTTTACAGTATATAATCTGAGATCAGTGATGCACTGACTGAACATTTAGTAGCATCTGAGATGCAGATGAAGCTGATAGAATTGACAGTAAAGATGAAAGAAATGCAGAAGCACTGTCAATTAAGTGTAAATTGACTGAGAAGACAAAAGAATACAAATATGAATATCATATAATGTTTAATCTCACTACTGACATACTGTACTAAGAAACAAGCATTAGTCATTATCACAACAGTTATTAACAGCACATTCATCAGATTCACTGATAACAGAGAAAGTGCTCGAAGAGGATTTTCAGGACGCAACACCACAGAACCACAACCAGATCAGCTATCAAAATTCTGAATAGAGCAAATTCTTCGCCTTACTCACTTCTATAAACCCTCTACACAGCTTGTTCCCATCACTCATACTCATGGTGGTGG